>Ga0071330_1101541_pt1 | contig 46837 bp, 46 predicted proteins | sample GBScel77sediment_FD_63802 | JGI IMG/M metagenome (GOLD analysis project Ga0071330, IMG submission 63802) | Hot spring sediment microbial communities from Great Boiling Spring, Nevada - Cellulolytic enrichment Sediment 77C v2 (version 2) | ecosystem: Environmental > Aquatic > Thermal springs >...
TGTGAATAGTGTTAGTTTAAACGCAGAGTCTTTTTCTATATTAAATGGAAGGTTTTGGATTAAAACTGTTGTTTACAAGAAGGGCCCCCCCCCACGGGGGGGGGGGCGCCGTCAAAGTTCCTGGGCTTCTCTCCTTCAGAACTGGACCCTTGGTACTTCCCTCTCCTCAGGTAAGCCGATCTCAAAGAAGGGTTCCTCTTTAAACCCAAACATGGAGGCGATTATGTTGGAAGGGAATATCCTAATACGCGTGTTATAATCCCTTACCACTGCGTTATAATATCTGCGGGCATTCTGAATAGCTTCTTCAATATTTGAAAGTTCCCTTTGAAGCATCATAAAGTTCTCATTAGCCTTGAGATTGGGATAGTTCTCCACCACCGCAAAGAGTTGTCTCAAAGCTTGGGTAAGCATGTTTTCTGATTTCATCTTATCTTCTGGAGTTGTGGAACTAACCGCCATCTGTCTGGCCTTAATCACATTTTCCAATGTGGTCCTCTCATGAGACGCATAGCCTTTTACAGTCTCCACAAGGTTGGGGATGAGGTCATGCCTTTTCTTAAGCTGAACATCAATGTCCGCAAAAGCATTCTTCACCATAAACCTCATTCTAACAAGTCCGTTGTAGATGGAGATGAAAACTATCACAAGTAATGCTAATACCACGAGAATTATCAGAAACATGCTCATTTAAACATCCCCTTCTTGTAGTAAACTGCCTCGTCTAAGGTCTTCCCTCCAAAGATACCCACTTTCTCTTTACCCCTTGTCTCCATTCGGATATAAATGTCTTCACCTATCTCAGGCAAGCTTTTAAAGTTAAAAACTTTCTTATCTATCTTTACAGGCCTCTCATTTATGTAAACGTAATTTGAGTCATCCGAAAATCCCATGAAAATGCCACCTACGGTATTCTCGAGTGCCTCCATCTCAGCAGGGGTTAAAACCTCCTTTTGCAAAACTGAAGGAATAATAACACCCTGGGTTACTTCGATGCCACCCGACTGGGAAATTATAACAATTGACAAAATTAAGCTCAACATAATCTCACCCCCTTAAAAGTTTGCTGGCCTCCAAATTCTTGCGCCACTCTTAGGACTGAAGGGCAATTCAGTCCGGATCTGTACCACCTCACCCGTAGATGTCTGGACAAAGGCAGTTGCTTCTTCCCTCGAGCCGATTTGAACCGCTGGAGAAGCGGGCATACCTTCAAGTTGAACTTTAGTAACGGCATATCCCTGTAAATTTGTCCCCAGAGGTGCATTGGAATAAGCGGTTCCTGTCTTGTAAAATAGCACGTAAAGCCATCCCACGCCTCCAAAACCACAGGGGTCGTTCACACCCTTGTATGTTGTAAAGAAAACAGCACCTCCAAGTACAAGTGGAAAAGTAAGGGACTTTTCGCCATCCCGGAGCTCCACATACCACCCCTTGTATTTTCTGTTAACTGAATCCACAAAGGGTTCAAAGGACAGGTTAGGCATTCCAGGTATATTTTCAACCGTTGCATTTCCTGAAGTATCAATTTTTACCTTTATATTTGTTGCATTGAGCAGGTCAGCTAAATAATGGCTTGGACGCGCGGCATTTGTCCATCCTCCATTCCAATAACTATCTTTTAATCCTATAAAGTAATTCGTTCTCATATCATCTCTATCCTCCGCACTTAGAAATTTACCTGAGCCAAAGAACACCCAAAGATTTCCATACTCATCCATGGAGGCCGCGGCACCTGAAGTGAGTGGAGCATCTAACATAAACACCATAGACAATTCCCATTCGTTCGGATTCGTTTTATTTTTAGTAATTATACGATATAAGGCTCCTTTATCTTCATGCCTACTTCCTCGCTCTTCTACAAAGGTGGTTGGTAAATAAATTACATCAACGCTATAATCGAGTTTCACATCAACTGAAATCGGGTTACCACAAAAAGCTCCGATCGTTTGAGGGGTTGGTTTTGGGATAGCAAAAGTACGAAGCAATTGCCCTGTTTTAAGGTCAACTACATAAAAACGAGCAGGCTGAGTGGAAGTATTACCAAGGGGGGTCGAGTTTGGACCTGAACCAAAAACCACAAACCATTTTTCAACACTATCTTCAACTACTTTTAAAACCGAGGGATAGGAGATAGTGTATCCGAGACCATCGTCAGTAAATTCCCAGAGCACAGCAGGGTTAACTGGATCCGTTATATCAATGGCAAAATAAGATGACCTATAAGTTAAACCCGAGCCTATACTTGTTATTGGTGTACCACCGAGCCTCATTCCCACTATTGCAATAGTTCCCCAACCATTGGGGTGGATTGCATCATCGTCAAAGATCTTTGCGTCTGTAACCTTAGGTTTCAAGTCCACATAATAAACATGGCAAGTACCATATTCTGGTTCCTTAAGCCATTTTAAATGCGGAAGTAGATTGTAAGGTATTATAGCCCAAAGTTCCTCACCAAGTGGCCTACCACTTCCATCAACCCTTCTGTTCAGAGTATCAAACACTCCAGCATTAAATGCATGAAGCATACCATCATTAGCGCCCGCTAAAATTATATTCCTTCTGTCCTTGTAGCGGTTGTAATATTCCCTGTAAGAGACATCATTATAAATAAGGTCGTATCTTTCCATAGGCTTTCCTACAAAAGTCGGTGTAGAATAAACAATATCTCCCAGCTTCCACACCTTGCCTGTTTCATAAGTTCTGCCTCTCCAATAAATATTCCCAGGATAATCTACACCCCTAATATAATTTATTAGAGAATCAATGTAGTTTACAGAGCCCAACACATTAAGATGAGGGGACAATCGATCTCTATTGGTGGTGTTAAAATCAACCAACTGCCACGAAGGTAAAATCGCCTTTATGTTCCTCTCGCTTGCATTTTTATTCAAAAGAACCTTCCCAGCCCTCCACAAATGTCTTAGGTCCCAGATATCCTTTTCGTCCCAGAGCTGTAAGGGCATATCATTAACTGCCACCCATCTTTGCGCCCTAACCTCATTGGTAGTAGGGTCAATCCTAAATTTTATAACAAAATCGGTGTCATTGAGTTGCCCGTTTTGGTCGGTATCTTCTCTCAAATTCCCGTTTTTATCTACAAAATACGCAGCCAGTTCACCAATCCAGTGTAAGATATTTCCATTGGGCGCAACATAAACAGGTTGGAAGAATGCCTGATACAACGTGCCTTCGCCCCTTTGAGTTTGTGATATAACTGATGCAGAGGTAGCAGAGGTTGCCCTTCTCATAATATCAAGAATGGCAGACTCTACAGCTCTTTCAATGTCTTCTCCTCTTTCAGCCTGAAAATAAGTATCAGGGACCCCATCTCCGTTAGCATCCCATTCCTGCTGTAAATCCGGTCTTTTATTTCCGTTCAAATCTGTAAAACCACCATCCTTACAAGCCTCCGCAAGTAGGCCGTGCCCAGAACCAAATACAAAAATACCATAGAGGGTAAGATTCTGTTGATTGGGGAAATCAGATCTTAAATCGTTTACATGCATCCATAAAGCAACATCATCAAGATAGTGACTACCATTTGCATTTTGCGACTCCCAGGATAGATTACAACGAGGATTTGGATTTGCAGGTTCACAGCCATCACCGTCATAATCACCCACCTCCGAGGGAATATTCATGTCCTGTGTTGATTCACCATCAGTTAAGAGAAGAACAAAACTCTTGCGACACCATACGTCAAGAGGGTCCCAATTGGGGTTAGTAAAGAAATTTTGTTGACCTTGATTTGGTCCATAATAAGGAGGTCTTCTTTGGAAAAATCTAACTGTTTCGTAAAGTGCCTCTGCCAGCGGTGTCCAGGTTTTAGGGCTGATATTCTGAATTTTTGAAAGGAGATTTTCAACGGGATCGTTCTCACTATAAGCATTTTCAAGGCGTGCTCCCTCGCTATCATTAAAAACAAATAGCCAAAATCTCGGTGCGTCATCGTCCCATTTTTGGTCCCCATCTTTATCCCCCAACTTTTGCAAAACTCCGCGAGTAAAGGAAGAATCTACGTCAACCAAATTTTGTGCATTAGAAATTAAAGTACTATTACCTCTTTTTATAGTCAGCCTACTAGGAGAACCTCCTTGAACATAAAAAGTGTACGTTTTATTGCCAATTATAGCATATTTAGGCCGCGAAAAGTCCCTTGATTCACATTCTAAAGTGTGTACATTACCCTGTCTTGAGCGAGCCTTACCACCTACAAGGACTTTTTTGAGCACACTCATTCTTGACATCACTGCGAAGTTCAGCAAATTACCAGGCCAAGTTGTACTATAATTAGCAGGTGAGTTAACAGATTTCCATTTACCACCTTGATAGATATAAACGCTATCAGGGTTGAAATAACCATAGTATCTCTTGGTGGAGTCATAGTAAACTTCACTATATGCAGGCTCACCCATGGAACCTGAATTGTCCATTATGATGAATATGTTAGGGGGCAACTTCAGTCCCGCGAAGGGGGGAATATTACATGGGGCACCTTGAAGCCCCGCTTTTATTTCCCCCAAAGATAACGCTATAAGCAGAAACAACCATTTTTTATTTAACATAATCTCACCTCTTTCTTCAAATTTATTTATTGAGCAATAATACCTATTACCCTTCTATAAATTACTTCAAGTTCGACGCGGTCCTCTGGACCTCCACTGGCAATGGAAAGAATATTGTAGAAAATGGCGGCACCTCCACCGCCAACACCTCTTCCAACGCCCTCGTAAGCAGCAGCAAATTCAAGGGAGCCTCCTTTTTCCGTGACTACAAAAAGCCTTACGGGCCTCACCGTGACACTTCTATTCCCTATATTAGTTGTTAAATTCTGGTTTATAGGCCTTCCCTGCAACTCTGCAGCCCAGATTTCGTTTACCCCCAACTCAACACCACCTTCGGCAGCCTCAAAAGTAGTGAGGGCTCTCCGGGTAATTCCGGTTATTCTCATACCTCTTTGAACAAGATATGCGGTTAAGCCACCAATAACTACAAGGAAAGCTACCACCAATATCACCGTTACTAACGCAATTCCTTTTTTCATCTTACATTCCTCACTTTTATATCAAGGGTGTAAATTCTCCTTCGCCTGTGTAATTGGTCGCCATTGAGATTATAGGTGTGGTCTTCGAGGGTGATTTGATTTTGAGGGTATGTATAATCCATGTCAAGGGCACCAAGTAGAACCAAATTAAGCCTCACAGACCTAAGTAACTGGTTGAAATCAGCTATTCCCTGTGGATTATGAACCCTTTCACCTGCATCCTCTATCCCATTTTTGTTTTGATCTACCCAATAAGAAACCTGAAAATCCTCTACCCCCGTAAGAAAGGGGGCTCCAGCTCTAAGTAGTGTATCGTTTCTCAGTGAATACTGAACAGTCTGGAATTGTCCTCCGGGGATAACATATACGAAATTACCAGCCGCAGTCTGCACGTTACCACTGAGGGTAAGTCGGTAAGCAGGCTGGTTATTGTAGGTCAACGCCTCCCGTGCAGTGACTGTTAAAGGTTGGGTAATGATCAACTTCTTCCTATCATCCATTATGAGAATCCGATCCCCAACCTGCACATCTACCCTTTCATCTCCCCATCGTCTCACAATAATCTGATTTGCTCCAAAAATATCCATTGTATACGACCATCTCGTGGTACCACCTACAATAAAACCGGTACTCATGAGCGACAGCACATCGGGAGCATCTGATCGGTTGACACCATTTATCGGTATTTGCGTAGCCGGAATACCGTAGCCAGCCATAAGTACATCGAATTTCATTATATTAAAAGCCTGTTGAATATCTGTTTGGAGTAGAGAAATACTTCTCTGCGTGGTAGCTGTTCTTAACTGTGTTCGATACACTACGAAAACCGCAGCAAGCAAAAGGCTTAATATTCCCATCGCTACCAAAAGCTCAATCAAAGTTATACCCCTTCTTTTATTAAAGCTATTAAAGTTCATAAGGACTCCTCACCGTTTCTACTATATATTCCCTTTGCCTACCACTCCGTGTATCAAACCATCGGACAAAGGTTCTAATAGTCTTAGTGCCATCAAGATTATCGGCTATATTCCACATGATTGTGTACTGGATGTTTTCAATAGTTTGCAATTCAGTATGATCAGGATTATTTCTGTCATCAAGGTCATTGTTGTCTCCGTCATTCGCAAGGTCAGGGGCATCGAAAGATACGCTCTTAAATCTCTCAGAGTACCTCTCTGCCAAGTATTTAGCATTAAGCATTTGGTTTTGCAGGCTGTTTAACCTGATTGTGGCAATGGCAAGGGGAATCACACCTAAAAGTCCAATTGTCAATATCGATAGGGCCACTACAAGTTCTATAAGTGAAAACCCTTTCCTTCGTCTAAATACTTTCATTTTTCCCACCTATCTAATTATACCTCAAATTTAGAAATTTGTCAATATGTTACTTCTCCTCGATCCACTGCCCTCTCCAGGAGTAGGTCCGCACTTGCCCAAAGGCGTTCACTTCAACACACATTAAGTTTCTGCCATCATTTATATAAATTTCACCTGGAGTTTCGCACAAACCAAAAGGCGTAAACCTGACAGTATCATTTTGAGCACCAGTACCGGTACCAAACATAATACCATCTGAATCGATAGTTCCACCATGAAGTGCATTCGCACCAGTCAGCCCACCCAAGTTAATCCTGGGATTAATATAATTACTGTAAGTCGCCACTATCGAGTCGTAATTGGGAAGAGGATGGGTTAATACTTCTGCCCTTATTTCCACATTTCTACCGTTAAATACAACGGCCCGCCTCGCATTGGAGGCCATAGCTGTTGTCCTTTCATTCTCAAGAAGGGCTCTTATCTTAACAGCCTCGTTTCTTAGCCTGTTTCTCTGAATCCATCTTGTGCCGCCCCAGAAAGGTATGGCAAACAAGATACTGATTATGAATATGACAAGGAGAATTTCGGCAAGAGTCATGCCCTTCTTGAGGCTTTGATTAGTCATAAATTACTCCTTAACAATATTCGGGGTAAGGAAGATCAAAATTTCAGACTTCCCTTTGTCTACCTGGTCTCTTCCAAAGAGGTACCTCAAAACAGGAACCCTTAAAATAAGAGGAAGACCCTGCTTTGCCCTCTTATCTTTTTCAATGATCACTCCACCTATCATTACCGTTTCACCATCTGCTACTGTAACTTTTGTTTCCGCTCCTCTTTTAGAAGTAATTGGCTGCCCCGTAGCTGAATAACCTGTTAGATCACCGGTTTCCGTTTTAATGTTCATTACAACTTTACCATCGGGTATAATGTGTGGAGTTACCTCAAGGAGTACACCCGTCTCCTCAAACTGTACTATTGTATTACCTGCCATATCTCTTGATGTCACCGGTACTCTAATTTTTGAGTAAATAGAGGCTTTTTCATTATCAAGCACCATTATCTTAGGTTCAGAGATAGTATTAGCCTTGCTCTGCCCCTCAAGGGCATCAATTGCCGCCTGAACTTTAAGTGCCTTTGATCCAAGATAATGTACAGTCAAATAACTCGGATTTTCTGCCATAGGAACACTATGTTGAGGAACATCGTAAGTTGCAGCCTCTAAAGCAGGATTTCCAAATATCATACCGCGGATCTCTGTTCCCAGTTTGCGTGACTCATTGTAATCCACTTCAACTATTCTTCCGGTAATTAGAACCTGAGGGTAGGGTTTGTCTATTTGGCTTAAAAGTTCTTCAACTTTATATAGATTTACCCTCAAATCGGTCACGATCAGTGCATTGGATGTCTCGTCAATTTTAATATCACCCCTTGGGGAGAGCTGGGATTTTAAAACTTCGGCAACTTTTCGTGCATCAGCATACCTCACTTTCATAACTTTTAGGTCAAGATCAGCAGCAGTCTTAAGCTGTCCAAATTCTTGCTGAGTCATTATTGTTATAACACCTTCACTTTCAATCATTGCAAGGCCATAGGCATCGAGAAGGGACTTGAGTGCCAATCTCCAAGGTACATCCTTAATATTAAAACTTACCTTCTGGGTAACGGAAGGTGTAGTAATGATGTTAACTTTACCTACTTCGGCAAAGGCCCTGAGCACTGTCCTTATGTCGGCCTGCTCAACGCTCATCGTTATTCTGGCTTCCTGGGCGTAAACTAATGCAGTTGCAAGAAGCAAAAGACCAAGCTTTTTAAACAATTTCATTTATAAAACCTCCTTTTATTTCTTCTCTTCCTCTAATTTAAGTTCAATTCTTCTTGTAAAACCAAAATCAACAGTTGCAAAAATAACCCGGTCGGATTCAATTCTGACAACCCGACCGTTCCTTACCCTATCCCCCTCTTTTAAAACGTAGCCTACCCCCCTTCTGTCTTGAAGAAGGGCAACGTTCCCTTCATCAGTTTTAATTATACCAAGGAGTTTGGCTTCGCTCACATTCAAAAGTTCTTCCTCACCCTCTAAGGATTCTGGCTTGAATGGATCCTTCTTCCCACGTGAGGAGTAGAAATATTTCTCTCCAAATTCCATCTTATATTGAGGCTTTTTAGACTCTTTGATTCCTTCACTCTCTCCTGAGGGGGGTGGTAATTCGGGGGCTTCGCTTTTGTAAGGTTCTTCAGAAAGCCCACCAACATAAATTACAAGTTTTCCATCAGATTGGGATACATTGTAAGTTCTGAAACCATCTACATCAAGAACTATTCTGGCTATTGGAACAGGCTCCCTCTGGAACTGAGCACCTCTCATCCTTTCAATTCCGCCTTTTCCAACCACAAAGACTTTTTCACCAAGGCCATAGGCAACGTTAACGAGGTCTACAACAATCCTTGGAGGATTGGTAAGGGTAAAATGCCTGAATTCCGGTACACCCTCCGAAAATTCAAGCTCTATAGAAATACCTTCAGGTAGATCTTTAATTGCGTAAGCTTTCAGTAGATTCTGAGCAAAAGCTCCACTTGTAAAAAACAAAAGATGTATTAATAATGTGATTCTTTTCATCTTCTACCTCCTGTGGTTGCAGATGCCTGTGGATTATAGATATAGCAAATGATCCTTAGTTTTGCTTTCACCGTTTGGCCGCTTTCAGAGCCACTCGTCTTCTCTATTTGAAGGTTATCCACTGTCATTATTCTTTCGGAGTTGGCAATAAAACTTATAAAGGTACCAAGCTCGTGGAATCCTCCCGCAACATCCATAGATATGGGATACTCAACGTAAAGTTCTTTAATATTCGGATTTTGAGGTTTGAAACTCGTAATTTTGACCCCAGAAGTGATTGCCATTCCTGTTAGCTGTGAGAGCCACTCTTCCATTTTTTCTTCTTGAGGGAGGTATTTTTGCGTCTCTTCCCAGAGGGCGAGCAGCGAATCCTTTTCTTTTATTATCTTGTCATAATCTTTAACATATTCCCTCAAACTCTGCACCTTAGAGTATTGAGCTTTATAAGCGCTCTCCACCTTCTTCAATTCTCTGGCCTTCGATGCATACATCGAATTCCAGAGAAAGACGAAGGTGAGAACATAAACTATAACCGCTATAAGCCAAATTGCTGCTGGTGTCTTTAATCTCTCCATGGACCCCTCTATTGAGTTTTTCTGTTAAGATATATTGTAGGAAGAGTTACATCCTTTCCTGGGGTTATGGTATAACCAGAAAGCTCACCGTAGGCAGGGCCAATCAAACTATCAAAGTAAAATACCTGAATCTTAATACCGATATTTGAAGACGGAATAAGCCCTTCGTATTCTGTGATAGGTTCCACCACGAAAGTGTATTCACCTATAGAGTCACTCGTGGTTTCAAGCACCTCTCCAGAATAAGGATACTCAGCTCCAGGGTCACCCATTAAATATAATTTCGCCCCGTTAGCAGGGTGAAATACATATGTCGTTTCGCTTAAAACCGTGTCAATGTAAGCAACTACGTACCCAACTTTCCCTTTTACAGTGACAGTATTTTCAGTTATACTACTACAGGATGACAAGAGAAATGCAGCGACCAAAGCAATGCCAAGATAAAAATACCTCATTTGTAAAACCTCCTTTTACTTCAATTTAACACTCAATTGAAAATTGGCGTATCTTTCCTCCTGACCACCTGCAACCTCTATGGACAGGAGGCTTACAGAATCCACAATAGGGGATCTTCTCAAATTGCTCATAAATTGTGATATTCTCATATTTGATACCGCCCCTCCCGAAATATTTAGAACATCTCCACTTCTTGTTAAAGACTCAAGCCAACAACCTGATGGAATGACTCTATTTATTTCATCAAGGAGCTGGACGTATCTTGTCCTACCTTTCTGCAATTGGGCAATCAAATCCAGCTTCCTCTTTGCATCCTCAATCTCCTGCTTGAATCCCCTTATCTCATCAGCCTTCTTTTGAAGTTCAATTTCCTCGGCTTGCAGTTGGGCTATTTGCTTTTTCAATCCTGAAATTCTTCGGGATGTTCCCAACGACAAAGCAATTATACTAATTAGGATAAGAAGCCATACAAAAAGAGCACCCACGATGTGAGGAAGTAAAGAAACTTCCTCGACAACCGGTAACGCTTCCATACCGGCTTCGACTGGCATTAAGTTAACTTTGTGTTCTTTCTTGTAAAAGTGAAGGGCACTACCTACAACAATCGTAAGGAGTGGTGCATTATTTTTTAAATCCCTCACGCCTTCTTCAATGGAAAAAAGGGTCGTTATATCAAGATATTTTATATCTACCCCGTACTTGCTTTTTATGAAACTTTCAAGTCCATACAGCCTGCTTCCACCACCCGATAAGTAAATGTTAAATTTTCGGGAGCCCTCTGTTAATGCAGGCACGTATTTTTCAGGTGACAGGAACCTATCATGAAGAGAATCCATTGTATCATCAAAGGCGGACTTTTCAATAGCAGCCGTTGGCCCATTCAACACTACTTCCTCCGCCTCCTCAACCCTTAGGTCAAAAAATCTCGAAAGGTTATCAACATAAGATTTTACACCCGTTGGTATTTCAACCATTTGTTGAATCTGACCATCTTTAATATGAATCAATAAGGTTACCTCGTAACCCATGTGGAGAAAAACGTTGTCTCCAGGCAGGTTTTTAAGATCAAGCGCTTCAATAACTCTAAACAGGGATATCAGGTCCGTTGTCACAAGGATGGGCTCAAGACCAGCAGCTCTTACAATATCGAGAACATCGTATATAAAGCTCAACTTGGCAGTCCCAACAAGGATGTCAACCGACTCTGCAATCTGACTCACTCCAAGTATTTCATAATCTCTAACAATTTCCGTGGGATCAACGTGTAACTCTTCCTTAATTTTCCAGTCAACGGCTTCCGCCAGTTTCTCCTTTTTCTTATAGTATGGAATTACCATTGCCTTCGACTTAACCTCACCGCCTGCAATACTTACAACTGCTTGAGTTGAATCTGTCCCGAGCTTTGCATAGACATCCCTTATCTTATCAATCAAGACCTGACGGTCAATAATGTCCTTACCAAGAATCACATCAGGTGGAACCTTTTCAAGTGCATAGGCCGTCAGAACCAGCTCTTTCTTCACTCTGCTGAAAAGTGCAGCTTTAACATACCGCGACCCAATGTCAATTACGACAATTGGGCCTTTTGCTTTCCCCATCTTACCTAATAAAGCCATCACTAACCCCCTTTTTTATTTACCTGCCTCAATAAAGGCTCCAATCACCTTATTTATCAGGTTCTCATCAATTCTTTCACCTAACCTCTTATAAGTTAAAAGTTCTCGAACTATGGTCTCAATTTTTTTGAGGTTTAAACCAGGCTTACTGGCAATCTGGTCAATCACACTTGAAGGAAGGCCTTCCTCTCCTGCAAACATCCTTGCAACCTTCCTCTTAAGATCCGCTGAAGGTTCCTCAATACCTATGGTCATAAATTCCGTTAGTAGCTGCTTCAACTTCCGATTCAAGGTAGGCATGTTTTTTAAAGGATAAGCAGAAGTTATTACCGCCTGCTTGTCCCTGGAAATCAGGTCCGACAGAACGGTAAGGAGTGCATCCTGTGCAAAATCCTTGCCCACGAGAAAATCGAGGTCGTCAAAGAGGATGATATCAACATCGCTCAAAATCTCAATGTACCTATCCACTTCCCTCTCGGTCTTAAGCTCTTTAATGGTAGAATAAAATTTATAAGCATCAATGTAAATGAACCTTCGCAAAGCTTCATTCTCAAGGATATAATTCGCTATCGATTGGAGTAGGTGGGATTTTCCGCACCCATCAGGCCCAAATAAAAATACTTTTTTCTCACCCACTCCTCTCGTTTCAGCTATATCTTTACATAAAAGGAAGGCGTGCTTATTAGTTTCATCTACAATAAAGCTATCAAAGGTTTTATCTTTGGCTATCAGCACACCTATTTCTCTCTTCGTTTTAGCTCCTGTAAAAGGCTCACTAATTTTTTCCACCGACTCCGATTCTGCATAATACTTCTCTATAGCCTCTTTTATTTCACTAACCTTTGAAATAAAAGGCCTTATCTTTAAATCAGTGACATTTTTAAGCTCAGCGAGCATTTCCCTATTTATGGGATTCGCCATCGCCACCGCAAGGGATTTTCCCTTCTTCCGTATAGGTATGACAAGATATTTTCTTGCAATCCTTGAAGGGATATGCTCCACAGCATCGGGATCGATGTCTATATCCTTAAGGCTTACATAATGGAGCATAGGAAAACTATCGAGAATGAATTTTACCAGTTGCTCTTCATTTAAGAATCCCTTTTCTACGAGAATTTCTTCAAGGGTTCCCCCTCTTTCCCATTGTTCAGCAAGTGCACTTTTGAGAGCCTCTTTTGTAATAACGCCACTCTTCTCCAGAAGCTCCACAAAGGTTACCTTAACGCCTGTTTTGTCTTCAACTTTTGCATCTTTCCTTATCATATCCCCATACTCCTCAATGATTTAATTTTTTCCTCCACATCTCTGAATCTGGAATCAAACACATAAACATTGGTATAAAACTCTTTGGCTTCATGATACCTCTTCATACTTTCAAGAGTCAATGCAAGATAATAGTATGCTTCAATGTAATCCTTATCAAGGGTTCCCACTTCCTCAACTGCCTTCCTCAGAATAACCTCCGCCAACTCAAGGTCACCCCTTTCGTAAAATATTCTTCCCAGGAAAATCATAGACTGCAACCTGTACCTTGGATCACCAAGCAATTTTTGAAATTCTTCAATAGCAGGTTGGTAGAGCTTCATTTCATAATATTCCTTCGCTACCTCAAATGGGGGGTCAGACGGATAAGGCCATTCTTCAAGGGTTAAAATATCCTCTTTTAGCTCCTTTAAAACCCTCAGCAAAATCTCATACCTTTCTTCTGCTTCTATACCTTCTATTCTTTTCTTAACTCCCGGTTCTGGTATGGTCTTTGCAACAGGCTTTTCCGATGGTCTTTTTTCTGTCTTTTCTTCTAACACAAACTTTTTGGAAGTTTCAAATTCCCTTACACCTTTTGTCTCCTCTGTTTTTGAAGATTTCCTTTCCACAGGTTGTGCCTTCTTTTCAGTCTCTTTCTCAAGGGTAATGAAATCCTTTCCTAAGGACTCTTCCAGTTCTTCAATTCTCTCCTCCGCCGGTCTCTTCTCTTCAGCAATTCCCCCAAAATCTCTTATAGAGAGCTCCTGCTCTAATTCTATGCCTTCTTCCATAAATGGTTTCTCACTCTTTCTTTCTGTAACCTTTTTAAGAGTAGATTCCCACTCTTTCTGAATCTCCTCCACTTCCTCGGGAGCTTCTTCAACGACGGTTTTAAATTCTTCCACATTAGGTTTAACACTTATTTTTTCTATTTCCTCAGGCAGTTCCACTATCGTGGCTTTTTCTTCAGTAATGGGTGTTTCTTCTACAACTAAAGTTTTTTCAGAAATCTGTTCAACGGGTATCTCTTCTTCCTCTTCTTCGAACACTATTTTTTCTCCCGAGGATTTAAATTCCTGAGACACGGCCTTTTGCGACTCTGGAGAAGGAACTCCTAAAAAATCGGCGAAACCTGAGGAAGTAATAAATGTTTGTGGCTCTTCCTCAAACTCCTCTTTTTCAATAAATTCTAACTTCTCCACTTCTTCTTTTTCTTCCTTTTTTCTTGGTTTCCCAGAAACGGCTGTACCCTCTTCCTGTGGTTCGCTAAAAAATCCACCCAATCCTCCAACGTCTCCATGTTCATAAAACTCTTGAGGTTGTGCAAACTCAATTCCACTCTCCAAACTTATCATCGCAAGAGATTCAGCAAGCTCCTGGACCCTCATAAAAAGCCTTTCAAACTTCGATGCCTGCTCAGTGTGTTCTTGAATCACATTAGCAAACTCATTGATGAGATTAAAAAGCTTTCCAAGATAGACAGCATCTATATGGGGCAGTTTAATGTATTCAAGAGCCCAATCCAGCGCCCTATCGACATTACCACCTTCCAGCTCCATCTGGATAAGATCAAGGTAAACATCATGCCGCTCTTTGTCTAACCTCAAAATTTTCTTGGCAATAGATACCGCAATATCACGGAAGTCCTGCTCTTTGTACATCTTGTAAGCCTTTTCAAGATATTCCAAGGCCTTCTCATGGTTCTGCTTTCTTATGTAGAGATCACCAATGGAGTTAAAAATTTCTGGATCTGAAGCCGTTTTGGATAGCTCCAGCAAAAGTTCAAGAGCTTCATCATATTTACCTTGCCCAATCAATTTCTGAGCCTGTAATTTTTTACTCTTAAAATCTCCTCCACCACTTCCTCTGAATATCATAATAAATAATTATACTCAACAAGGCTCTTAGTGTCAAGAAGTTGATTAAGTAGCTCAGTAATAAGAAGTTTTAACGCCGCCCATTCAGCTTTAAATTCATCTAAGTCTTCAATTAAAAGTTTTAAGCCATCAATTATATACTTCATAAAATATACTTTCCCTTTTACCTTTGAAAGGAAACCATAAGCGCCAAGGGCTTGCATGTGCCTTTGAAGCCTCGTATACTTCATCTCGGTTTCAAGTTCACTAATGGAGAGAGAAACTTCAGAGAGGGAATTAAATTCCTCAATGTAAATTTTAAGAAGCTTTTCTTGATAGTTTTTTATAAAGGGCATATAGGGGTCAAATATCAAAGAGGCAATATCGTAGCTTTTTGGTCCCCACCGGAGGCCCGTGAAGTCGACAATGCCAAGGTAACCATTAGGTCTCACGAAAATATTTTGGCTTTGATAATCCCTGTGAAGTAAAACCCTTTCAAATTCGCTACAAATACGGGCAATTTGACATAGTTCTTCTTCTACACCTTCAGAAACTTTTATCTGAGTGAATCTCTTCACGAAATTGTTAATAAAATGCCGCTGTTCCCATCTGAAATATTCGAAGTCAAAGACATAATCATCGAAATATCTTGAACTTTTTTGCTTAGGAGCCAATGCATGAAGCCTTGCAATAATCCTGATAGCTTCACCATAATACTTGAGATAATCACGATTACCTGGGTATTTAAAATAAGAATAAAGTGTTGTATCTCCAAAATCCTCCATGAATATTTGGCCTTTTACTCTGTCGACACCAAAAATTTGAGGCACCGGAAGTCCACATTCCAGCAAAAGTTCTGTGGCTTTCAGGTGTTTCTCCATTTCTTCACTGTTCTCGCCGTACTCACACACTACATAGCTTTTATTATCTTTGCGGACCCTCCAGAACTTCCGGTCAGACCCACCAAACCCAATAATATATTTGTTCAATTCGCCCCCCATCGCGGAGATTTCATCAAAATGGGCAATACCGGAGGGCGAAATAATACAATTTTCATACACACCTTTCACCAATCTAAGATCGCCTATAATTACCACATTTTTAAAGAAGCAACTTCTTTCAATATCTGGCTCACCTTCAATTACAAGAAATCCATCAAAACTTAATGGTGGTAAAGATTTTACTTTCACATTAACAAAAACCCTTTCTCCCATCTTGCCCAAAAGGTCAAAAATGGCCTTTGCGTAACCATTTGGAGTACCAATGTCGTGCCAATATCGTTCTCCAGGCTTAAAAACCTTTACTTTATAACCCCTTTCAATAGCCTTAACCCATACCTTTTTTACATCAATAGGCTTAACTTCAAATTCATCCAGCAATTTTTTCTTGTATACTGCAATTCCTGTAAACCCTACTTTTCCTTCTCCAATTCCTTTAAAATCCTCCCCATCAATAACGAGATTTTTCAAAGGCACAATCTCAGATACAGCGAGAGTGATATCGGAACCCATAGAAATGTGAAAATCGATAAGTGATTTCAAGTTTATATCAGTAAACACGTCTCCATTGTGCACAAGAACATTTTCAGCCTTACTTCTTCTGGCTACATTAATAATAGCTCCACCCGTTCCAAGAATTTCAGGCTCCTTAACGATCTCCACACCTTCTAACTCATTAGTTGCTTTCTCAACAAGATCAGAGTGGTAATGGATATTAACAAAAATTTTTGAAGGCTTTAAAGCCCAAATTTTTTCATATATTCTAAATAGAATAGGTTTTCCCAGTATGGGAAGCAACACCTTTGGGAAATCCTTAGTGATAGGCCTCAGCCTCTCACCAAAACCTGCTGAAAGTATGAGGGCATCTAAATTACTCATATATAAGATATTTAGATCTCACCATTCTATCAAAAGCCTCGCTTTCCGAAATCCACCATGATTCAAGACTTTCCATAGAATCTTTCCGTTCCAACGCCTCACGTAAATGGCTTGTACCCGCAAGAATATCAATAGGAAGCTTTTCAAATTCGTATTCGTAAGGAGGTCTGCGCCACTGAAAACGCTGAGGATAAAGTTCTTTAATAACTTTAATAAGCGTAACTGCAACCTTAAAAGGCTTAAAGTTCTCTCTATCTTTCAAATGAATCTGAACGCCCCCACATTTTTCTCCTGCATACTTATTAAAGGTCGGAATAAAATAGAGTGGTCTGAAATAAACTCCTTCCAGATGAAAATTTTTAAGAGTTTCAACAAGCTCATAAGGATTTATAAAAGGAGCTCCTATTATTTCAAAGGGTCTCGTTGTACCTCTGCCTTCACTTACATTGGTAGCTTCAAAAAGGCACATACCAGGGTATAACAAAGCAGTTTTCGGAGAAGGCATATTGGGCGAAGGATTTATCCACTCAAGACCCGTATCTTCCCAGAAATATTCTCTTTTCCAATTTTCCATTTTAATTACATAAAGCTCAACATCTTTTAAATATTCACCTTTAAAAAGCAAGGCTATTTCCCCAATAGTCATCCCATGCCTTACAGGTAGAGGTTTAAGTCCAACAAAGGAGGAAAACTCTTCCTTTAAAACAGGCCCCTCAACTTCAATCCCTCCTATGGGATTGGGCCTGTCCAGAACAACCACGAATTTCCTATTCTCCATAGCACTTTCCATCAAAAGGTAAAGAGTCCAAATGTAGGTATAGTATCGTGACCCTACATCTTGAAGATCTACCACTATTCCATCGATATTAGCCAGCATGTAGGATAAAGGTTTTCTACTTTTTCCATAAAGGCTATAGACAGGAAGTCCCGTAGCTGGGTCTTCAAAGTCTTGCCATTCAATCATATTATCCTGAGTTTCCCCAAAAAGCCCATGTTGAGGGGCAAAAAGCGCCCTAACTTTTACAAACTGGGAATGCAAAAATACATCCCATGTGTATCTCAAGTTGCTATCCACTGAAGCCTGATGAACCAAAAGGCCAACTCTGGTTCCTCTTAGTTCTTCAGGCCATTTTCTCTCTATGCCGTCAATCCCAAGGTTAACGGACATAAGCCATCTCCTTTCCATATTTACAAATGGAAAGGGCAGGACAACTATTGCAATTTGGAGTTCTCTTCGTACAGTATGTTTTGCCCAGTTTTACGAAAAGTGCATGATACTCGTTATATAACTGGACATCCTGAGGCAGGTTCTTCATAAACAACTGCTGAATTTCATCGTAAGAGACATTTTCCCTTTGAATAAGACCAATTCTCTTTAATATTCTTCTTGTATATGCGTCAACGACAAAAACAGGTTTCCCGAGTGCATATAAGAGGATTGAATCCGCCGTTTCAGGGCCAATTCCCCTAATTCTTAGAAGCGTTTCTCGAAGCTCATGTAAATCCTTCTCTTTAAGAGCCTCTATGCCTCCGGCTCGAAAAAGGAAATCAACTATATTTTTCAGTCTACTTGCTTTTAGTTTAAAAAAACCGCTGGGTCTTATAAGTTTAGCAACCTCAGATTCATTAGTCAAGTGGAGTGCATTCAGATCCATTTTCCCGGCACGTTTCAAGTTTTCAATCGCCTTCTCTACATTTTTCCATGAGGTATTTTGCGTTAAAACCGCTCCAACAATTATCTCCAATTCGGTCTCGCCGGGCCACCAGTGTTGAGGACCAAAATGGGAATAGAGAAGGTCAAATAGCTTTTCAAGTGTTCCCTTCATCCTCTTCATATTTTAGAAGAGACTCGCCCTCTATAGAATCATAAAGTCCTGAAATGAGTTCACCGAGAAACCCCATAAAAAATAGGATCAATCCCGAAAGAAGCAAAAACATAACAAGATAAATTAACGGCCTGTACCCAAAATGTTTAAAAATCCGCAAATAAAGGGCTATAAGGCCAACAATGATGCCCGAAATAACACTTGTAAGTCCTAAGCCACCAAAGAAAAACATAGGTTTCCGCCGGAAAGTTATTAGAAACTTAACCGAGAGCAGGTCAAAGAAACCTATAAGCACTCTACCAAACCCTCTGTATTTGCTCACCCCATACACTCTGGGCCTTAAAATTACACGCTCCTCAACAATCTTAAAACCAAACTCTTTGGCCCATGGAATAATATACCTGTGCCAGTCTTTGCGAAGGGGAAGGAGTTCCAGTACTTCTCTTCTCATCACCTTTATGCTATTCATATCGTGGATCTTTATCCCAAAAAGAATTCTCACGAGAAAATTGTATATTCTTGAAACGAATTGCTTTTCATACTTTCCCATCTTCCAACCCGCTACAAGGTCAACCCCTTCTTTCTCAATTCTCTGACTCATTTTTAGCACATCTTCTAAGGTAAACTGAAGATCCGCTGGGAAAAAGGCAACTACACTATATTTTGCGTGCCTTAACGCTGTCTTCAAAGCATGTGTAACACCAAGATTTCTTCGGTGTTTGTAGAATTTAATATTTGGATACCCAGAAGCTACCCTCTTTAGTTCCTCAAAGGTTCCATCAACAGAACCATCATCCACAATGACCATTTCCCAGTTCAGGTTATTTCTTTGAGTGAACTCCAGGAAATATTTAACAAGTGGGGCAATATTATCCTTTTCGTCTTTTGCAGGAACGAGAAGAGAGACCTCCATATCAAAATTATAAATTAACCAGCATAACTATTCAAAAACTGGAAGCTACGCAAAAACATCACTTGATATCCTCACCCTTATTTCCAACTAAGGGATTCCCAAGTACAAGCATAGTGATAAAAAACAGCAAAAAGTCGGTAAAAATCAGCGCTATTCTTGTAAGAAGAGAGAAGGCAGAGGCCACCTCAACCGGATAGGACGTTTTTAAGAGAGTCATTAATACCGATTCTCTTACACCGAAACCCGCAGGAGCAACCAGCGCCAAATAACCAAGTATCCATGATATTGGATAGGTTGTTACAGAATCAAAAAGCGAAATTTTTATATTTGACCCCTGAATCATAATCCAGAAACTCACACCTGTCGCAATCCAGAGGGTAAAATACCACAAAAACACCAAAAGGTTTCTCTTCAACGGGATTCTGACTTTGCTAAGGTCGTAATTTTTTTTCCTTATCTTTGCAAAAATTCTCAAGAAAAACCTTAAAACAACCGGATGCTGGAGGAGCAGGAGAACCGCAAAAAGAATTAAAGCGTAGACTGCCCAAAGCTGTGGAAGGCCTCCCTTAAGAAAAAAACGGGCAAAGAAAACCATTACCGCCGATGAGCTCGAAATAATAACCTCAAGAAATACCGTGGTTAAGGTAATTTCCGGAATTACATCCTTCGTTAGGGCAACCCTACCAACAAATTGCCATATTTTTCCCGGCATGTACTTGCCAATATTGGAATATATCCATGAGATTACAGCCATAGAGGGCTGTATTTCAACCCCGAATCCCTTCAAAATGTATCTCCAGACGAAGGGATAACAGAAAATAACAAGAGATAAAAAAATTACTCCACCTGCTAAAAACAAAAAGTTTAGACTAAGAAAAGTCTCTCTGAAAGCTTTCGCATTTTTCACAAGGGGTGAGACCACGTAATAAAAAAGGACAAGAACAACCATTAACTGGAGGATATTCCAGAGGAGTTTTTTAAGTTGCATTATGGTCTTTTGATTGCTATTATAAGTGCAATTAAAGAGATGGAAAATCCAAGAAAACAGAGAATAAATCCGAGCCTGTGATAACCTGACTCAAACTTGGCCAAAATCCTGTGTTCACCAGCTGGACAATAGACTGCCATAAAGGCGTAGTTTGCCAGAAAGGTTTCCACCTTTTTTCCATCAATGTAAAATTTCCAAGCAGGATGATAATTCTCTGAAACCACAAGGAAACCCGAACGGGGGAGCCTTGCAGAAATTTCAAAGCTATTTCCTTTATGAGCAACCACATTAAGAGATAACGTTCCATCGTAAACAATTTTTTCTCCCTTGATTTCCGGTTCCTTTTCAAGAAGTACATACTTTTTAAAGGAATCAGCGGGCCAGTTTTTCATTAAATTGAGAATCGAATCGCTACTTAGTACTTTGTAGTTTTCTGAGAAATAAACCCTCCCAAAATTGCTATCATTTCGGTACAGGGCAAGCTGACCAACGCTCTTGTCCAGGGAAAAGTTAGCAAGATAGCTAAACCAATTTCTTATAGCTTTTTTTGTATTCTCATCATACCTTGTGGTATCAAGCTTTGAAAAATCATAAGCGATAATGTACTTACAATCAAGAAAGTTAAGCATAGTGGGATACAAAAGAAGATTCTGCGGATTAAACATTACACTTTGGCCCGCCCCTATAAACTCCTGATAGCGTTTGGGTGGAGAACTGGTATAACCGCCAATAGAATGAATCCTGTGAATCATGAGAGTTCCATCCATCGCTCGTTGGTACATCAAAGGAAAAACCCTGTAAATTTCCCTGTCTTGTTTTAATAAGTTTATAATCTCGTCTTCCCCATACATTTCCTCTATGCTTCTTCCCGCATCCACAACAAAGTTCCTGTCAGCCAAGTAAAGGTCAAAATAGGAAATAACTGCAAGCAAAATCACATAAGGAACCTGACTTCTCTTTGAAGAAGCGGCAAATACCGCGCCAAGGCCAGCACCGGCAAAAACTAACGACAATATAAAGTAGGCAGGAAGCCTCGTTAGTGCATCTTCAAGCAAAACAATCTTCGTCCTGACATTGCCGGCATCTTTTGCCCTTTCAAGGATTCCCGTGAACAGGGTTACAAAACCATTCTTGAAAAGGAGGAAAACAATGAAGACCAGAAATAAACCAACAAGTGAATAAATTGAAACCCTTTTAATCTTTTGACTTTCTTTATCCTCTGAAAGCAAGGTTTTAAGTGCAATAGAAGCCAGAAAAACACTGATAAAGTTAAATACGAAAAACATCAAGTTGGGAGCGCGAAATTTCTTTACAAGGGGAATGACATGATAGAAAACTCTGAAAACTGGGGTATATCCGCCCCAGACGTAAAGGAGAACTAAAATCCCGTAAATAGTTAAAAATCTAACCAGTTTGTCCCTTTTAAATTTTCCAAAAATGGCAACAATGGCAAAAAACAGTGTCAATATGCCCATGTACTCAGTATGAAGTTTGAAGTAGCTCCTGCCCCAGTATTCATCTAAAATTCCCGAAAACCTCGGCGTTATTAAATTTAAAATTTCTTCCGGTGGCATAGACCAGCTTGCCGCATATTCAAAACCCCTTTCAGCACCTCTTGCAGTATAAGGTAGGTTCTCTATAACGGGAAAGAGATAAAAGCTATAGATTAGCCCCGCCAATATGCCACCTAAAATGGAGTAAAATGCGTAGAGGTAGAACCTTCCACTTTTCAAGCTGTTTCCGACACTTAAATTATAAAAGATAAAAAAGGCGATAAGGAAAAGAATCCCGAAGTAGGTCATCTGAAGATGCCCGTTCAAGAACGAATACCCAACTACAGACCCCATAAGCAGGAAGTACACCAGCTTACCTCTATCAATTCCCCTTTTTAGAAGGAAAAGATACAGGGGAAAAAGAGCCATACTGGTCAGACGTCCAAGATGTCCAGCATAAGTGGTAGAAACGAGAAGACCAGAAAAACCATACGATATTCCGGAAAAGATTGCAATCAAATCGTCTCCGAGATAATCTTTAATAAACCAGTAAGTTGAAAAAGCAGCCACGGTGATTAAAAAAACAAAGCCAAGGACATGAGAAACGTGGATAGGAAAAACAAAGGTACTTAAAAATCTAAGGGTTAAAATCTCTGGGAAGAAGGCACCAATAGTTGGCATACCGCTGAAAATATAAGGGTTCCACAAGGCTATGGTTTTATGCTCTTTTATGTAATCCCGCATGAAGACCCAGTTGGCATATCCTCCATTAAGCCAATCTGTTCCCATTAAGGTCTTCGAAGGAGATAAGAATGCAGCGTAAAGAATAAAAGCCAGTAAAAAATATAACCCAAAGACCACATAGCCCCGAAGTAAAAATCCTTCCTTCTTTTTACTTCTTTTCATTTCGCCTCCTTGCCCTTAATGATAAAGAGAATCCTTTGACTATTCAAACTCCTTGAATTATAATCACTTAAACCAGAGAAGGAGGTAAAATGCCTTTAAAACCGGAGATAAAAACCCAGTTGCCAGGACCAAAAGCTAAAGAGTTACTCAAAAAAGATGAAGAGTATATTTCCCCTTCATACACACGCACCTACCCCGCAGTAATTGAACGTGGAGAAGGCGTTTGGGTATACGATGTTGACGGAAACAGGTTTTTAGATATGGCTGCGGGAATTGCCGTTCTCACCACAGGACATTGCCATCCAGAAATCGTTAAAGCGGTCCAGGAACAAGTAGGTAAACTTATCCACATGTCGGGAACAGATTTTTACTACCCTTATCAGATTGAACTGGCAGAAAAACTGGCTGAGATAGCACCGGGGTCAAAAAATAAAAGGGTTTTCTTCTCCAACTCGGGAACTGAGGCTAACGAAGCTGCACTAAAACTCGCAAGATACAAACAGAAAAGACCCATTTTCATAGCCTTTTTCGGTGCCTTTCATGGTAGAACCTTCGGATCAATGAGTATTTCGGCCTCAAAAGCAATTCACAGAAGATATTTCAGTCCACTTTTGCCACAGGTAGTCCACGTACCATATCCTAATCCTTATAGACCAATCTTTGGTGTGCCTGCTGAAAAATTAACCGATACCATAATTGATTACATTGAAAACTACATTTTTACAACCATTGCACCACCTGAAGAGGTAGCAGCTTTTGTCTTTGAACCTATTCAGGGAGAGGGTGGATATGTAGTCCCGCCGGCAGACTTCTTTAAAAAGCTCAAAGCACTTGCTGAAAGATATGATATTCTACTCATTGATGATGAAGTCCAGGCGGGAATGGGGAGAACCGGAAGAATGTTTGCAATAGAACACTTTGACGTTATCCCGGACATCGTTACTGTTGCAAAGGGTATAGCCTCTGGTTTCCCATTAGGTGCAACTATTGCAAGAAAATCCCTAATGGATTGGGAATCCGGGACCCACGCCAGCACCTTTGGAGGGAATCCCGTTTCCTGCGTTGCGGCTTTAAAAACCATTGAACTTCTTGAAAATGGGCTAATAGAAAACGCAAGAAATGTTGGGGGATACCTGAAATCAGAACTCCTCAAACTTAAGGATGAGTTTGAATTTATTGGGGATGTGCGCGGACTCGGTCTTATGATTGGAGTCGAAATTGTTAAAGATAAAACTTCCAAAACACCCGATCCAAAGTTAAGAAACAAAATTGTCGATGAATGTTTTTACAAAGGGCTGCTAATCTTAGGTGCAGGGCCTAACACTGTAAGGTGGTGTCCTGCTCTCACTGTCACAAAGGAAGAGATTGATACAGCCCTTGAGATATTCAGAGAAGTTCTCAAAAAAATTTAAAAAGGAGGTCAATATGAAGAAAAAAGTGATTATTATGGGAGCAGCGGGTAGAGATTTCCATAATTTCAATCTCTTCTTTAGAGATAATGAAGAATATGAAGTAGTTGCTTTCACCGCAACCCAAATTCCTGACATTGAAGGAAGGAAGTATCCTTCCGAACTGGCTGGCAAACTCTACCCCGATGGGATTCCAATTTATCCTGAAGAGGAACTGGAAGAACTTATTAAAAAGCATAATGTTGATTTTGTAGTTTTCGCCTACTCTGATGTTTCCCACGAATACGTAATGAATAGGGCATCCAGGGCAATGTCTGCCGGAGCCAGCTTCATGCTCCTTGGTCCCTCCCATACAATGCTCACTTCATCAAAGCCAGTAATTTCTGTCTGTGCAGTGAGAACAGGTTCTGGAAAAAGCCAAACCACGAGAAGAGTAGCAGAAATACTTAAAAAGTTGGGGAAAAAGACCGTTGTCATAAGGCATCCAATGCCATATGGAGACCTTACGAAACAAGTAGTCCAGAGATTTGGGAGCCTTGAAGATTTGGACAAGCACAATTGTACTATAGAGGAAAGAGAAGAGTACGAACCTCACATTGATAGAGGTAATGTGGTTTATGCGGGCGTTGATTATGAAAAAATTTTAAGGCAAGCGGAACAGGAAGCGGACGTAATTCTCTGGGACGGTGGAAACAACGATTTTCCATTCTTTAAGCCCGACCTGCACATAGTAGTAGTTGATCCTCACAGGCCAGGCCATGAAGTAACATACCACCCAGGTGAAACCAACCTCAGAATGGCCGATGTAATAGTAATAAACAAGATAGACACTGCATATCCGGAAGACATACAGATTGTTCGTGAAAATGCAAGATCTGCAAATCCAAAAGCTACAATCATTGAAGCTGCCTCACCCATCTTCGTTGAAAACTATGAAGCAATAAAGGGGAGAAAGGTGCTTGTAATTGAAGACGGGCCAACTTTGACCCATGGTGAAATGGCATACGGTGCTGGTTATGTAGCAGCAGAAAAATATGGGGCAGCAGAGATCGTTGACCCAAGACCATATGCTGTAGGCTCCATAAAAGAAACTTATGAGAAATACACACAGCTGGAGGTTATCCTTCCAGCTATGGGTTATTCACCTAAACAGCTTAAAGAATTAGAGGAAACAATCAATGCTGTCCCTGCTGACCTTGTAGTTGTAGCAACTCCCATAAACCTTGGCAAAATTTTGAAAATAAACAAGCCTTATGTTAGGGTAAAATATGAACTTCAAGAGATTGGGAAACCCGATCTTGAGGACATTATTAAAGACTTTTTTGAGAAGAGGAGAATAAACTAATGGAAGACAAATGGACTGAAATTGTTGAAAAGGTCCGTAAAGAGCTGGATGAGGCTGTAAACAGCCTCATCCAGAAAACATTATCTGAGATAGAGGGACTGCTGAACAGCATGAAAAATAAAGCTCAGGAACTTACCAGTAAAGCTGAAGAAGAAAACCTTACCCCTGAGAAGATAAATGAAACCATACAAAAAATGTTACAAGAACTGATCGAAACCAAAAAGCTTCAGATTGAAGAGACCCTAAAAGCAGAGGAAGAAAATCTCCGCAAAGAAGTTCAGGAAATGGCCGAAAAAATCAAGCAAACTATTGAGAACCGGATTAAGGAAGCAGAGACGGAAATCGATACCCAAGTAAAATCAGTTTTTGATCCAGAAAAGGTAAAAGGGCTTTTGGAAGAGAAAATCAAAACCTTCATAGAAGAAGAATCCCATATATTCGAGGATGAACTAAGGAGACTGGGAAAAGAGGTTATTGATAAAAATCAGAAAGATATAAAGAAAAATCTCGAAAAGAGTCTAAAAGCCTTCTACGAGGCAGAAGACGGTTTAAAGAAGGTCATTGGAGAAATCGTAAAAAACCAAAGCGATTATATCACTTCTCAGCTTCAGGAAAAAATTTCAGAAATACTAAGTACCAGTGCCAAAGACTTACTCCTCGAATCTCCCCTATCCGAGAGAATAGCAGAACAAGTTGGCTTCGAAATGAAAAAATATATGCAGGAAATAGAAAACTTAAAGGCTACATTGGACGTTCTTGAAATGCGAATCAAGATTCTCTCCGAAACCCCCGGATCGTTGGAGGAGCAGCCCCCTTCAGAAAAAGGAGAAATTGAAATTCCTCAGGCTGTTCTCTTCCCAGAGGATGAAGGAGTCAAAGAGGCTGCAACAGAAGAAAAGTTAGAGCCAAAACCCGAGAGTGTAACAGAAGAAGTGCAAGCTCCAGCAATGGAGGAGCAAGCACCCGAAGTATCCGAAGTGACATCAACGCCAGCAGAAGCCACTGAAGAAACCTTAGAAGTAATAGAAGAAAGAAAGGAACGCCTTTTCAAACTGCAAATTCCCATCGAAATTACCTATTTTGGACACGCGGCTTTCCTCATAACAGCCAACAATATAAAAATCATCACTGACCCTTACAAGTATTTGGCGCTAAATGGCTCAATAAAGTATCAACCCATTGATGTTGAAGCCGACTTCGTTACGGTAAGCCATATGCACATGGATCAGGGAGCCTGGAAAGAAATTCCGGGAAATCCGAAACTTGTTGAAGTCGCAGGAGAAAAATCCTTTAGCGATTTCCCCTTCATCAAATTTAAAGGCATCCAGACTTACCATGATAACGCAGAAGGTAATGTGAGAGGTACGAATATGGTTTTCAACATCGAGATAGCCGGTATCAGATTAACTCATTTAGGAGCGCTGGGACACATTCTCACAAAAGAACAGATTCGAGAAATCGGTAAGCCGGTTGATATTATTTTTATTCCTGTAGGGGGGTACGATACCTTGCCTGTAAGGGACGCCTGGGAAGTTGTAGAGCAGTTGGACCCCCTCGTAGTAATTCCTATGAGATTCAAAACCGATGCCTGTGAGCTTCCACTGGCCGAAGTGGATGCCTTCCTGAGTCTTGCTAAGTGTCCTGTAAAAGAAATGGAATCAACAATACTTGTTGATTCCTTGCCTACCTCAAGGGAGGTTTGGGTTTTAAAACCGTCCAAAATGTAGAATAATTCCGAAATTAAATGGAAAACCTCATATCGTTGAATGTAAAAAGACTTGAATCTTTGTTCTCTTCTCTAAACGAGAAACCTTACAGGGTGAGGCAGGTTTTGAAATGGATATGGGGAAAAGGCAAAGACAACATCGATGAGTTTTCAGACCTTCCAAAGGATTTAAGACATTTTCTTTCTCAAAATTATTACATAAAACGAGCAGAACCACTATCTATACTTGCCTCTCAGGATGGTTCTATAAAGTTTCTTATAAAGCTTGAAAATGAAGATAGGGTTGAATCTGTATTTATTCCCGACGGTGAAAGAAATACCGTATGCGTGTCTTCCCAAGTAGGGTGCCCTTTAAAATGCGCCTTTTGCGCGACAGGGAAGCTTGGATACGTTAGAAATCTGAAGTTTTACGAAATCCTTGAACAGGTCAGAATCATTAGGACTCACGTAAATGCAAGGATAACTAACGTCGTGTTTATGGGGATGGGAGAGCCCTTCCTTAATTACGACGAGGTAATTGAAAGTGCCAGAGTTATAAACGATCCCAATACCTTTTCCATCGGTGCAAGAAAAATAACCATTTCCACTGCTGGAATCATACCAGGAATAAGAAAACTTGCCAATGAGCCGGAACAGTTTAAATTGGCAGTTTCTTTAAATTCTGCCATTCAGGAGAAACGTGAAAAACTTATGCCAATAGCAAAAAAATATCCCCTCAGCGAGCTCCGCGAAGCTCTACTTGATTTCTACGAAGCAAAAAAGCGCTGGATCACCTTTGAATACATTCTTATTCCCGGTGTAAACGACACAAAAGAGGATGTTGAAGCCTTAACTGAATATGTCAATTCCATACCATCAAAATTGAATCTCATACCCTACAACCCTCACCCTTATTCCGAGTTTAGAGCCCCAAAAGATGAAGAAGTAGAAAAATTTCTGAAAATTTTAAGGAAAAACCTTAAGCGAGTGGTAACACTTAGAAAATCAAAAGGACAAGACATTAAAGGGGCCTGCGGACAGCTTGCTTACTTTTCAAAATTAAACGAATAGGGTAAAAGTTTATCAAGCCCCAAAGAAACCAAGCCATCCTTGGTCTTAACCACAACGACTATTTCCTTAGAGAACTCCACCATAACCTGTCTGCAAGCACCACAAGGGTAGGGAGGCCTTTCAGGATCGTTAGAAACTATTGCAATGGCAACGAAATCCTTTTTTCCTTCTGAAATTGCCTTAAAAATTGCAACCCGCTCAGCACAAATCGTTAAACCGTATGAGGCATTCTCAACATTTACTCCAGTATAAATACTTCCGTCTTTACACAGAAGAGCAGCGGCAACAGAATAGCCAGAATACGGTGCGTATGAATTACTAAGGGCTTCCACTGCCCTTTTCACCAGTTCTTCAATTTTTCCACGTACCATTGATCTTGATTCCTGAAATATTCTATTTTGAATACGCTCCCATCCTCAAGAACAACCTTATGTACTTCCCTTTCGTTACCAATGAAATCTTTCACCACCCCCACAGGAAACCACTTCTGAATCATCAACTTTTTACCGCTGATAACAAGGGCCAGAGGCCTTTCACATCTCTTCTCACCCTCATACCAAAGTACCTCAATATGGTTCATCATCCTTTCCCCTCAGTCTTTCATACTTTCGAAAAATTCCCTTACTTCGCGAAAATTCTTAATCACAACCGTCTCGTAAATCTTTGAAATTGTTCCAGAATAAGCACTTTGCTCTATATAAACTCTCGCAAACTCAAATCTGCCGGCAAAATAGAGTAAAGTACCTGCAACGACAACTCCTTCAAGAAAGCCAAGCAAAAGGCCAAAAAACCTATCCAGCAAGCCTATAAAGGTAGGTTTTATAGCCTTCCTTATCAGGAATATTACAAGCTGGGTTAGAAATATTACAAGAGCAAAGAGGATGAGAATACTCAACACCTTCAGGATCAGCGGGTCCTTAATACCCTTAAGGTAAAAACCCATAAGATCGCTAAATTTAAGGGATATGAAAATCGCAAGAATGAGACCGACAAGTGAAAGTATTTCCTTTATGAGGCCAACGAGAAGGCCCCTTAGGACGAAGAATGCAAGTACTATAAGAACAATTACATCCACTCCGTTCATACTAAAACTCTCTCACCTCACAAATATCTTTATCTGTATCAAAAATCACAAAAGTTCTCTTACCCGTAAGATAACCGCAAGCTTCACCAGGATTTATGATATGGGTTTTGCCTATCTTCTCTATATGTAATTTATGTGTGTGCCCATAAGCGACAATTCTAAACTTTTGCGTCTCTGCTAATTCCAATATTGCAAAGGGCTCGTGCATAGCTACAATTTTAATACCATTTATATCAAGGATCTGTGGTAATTTGAAAACCGCAACCCCCAACTCCTTCGCCTGCTCAGTGAGGAAAAGCCTTTCTCCGTCATTATTACCGAACAGATAATAAAGGCTTCCAGTATATACTTCCCTAAGGAACCTGAGATTGAAAGGAGATATCAAGTCACCAAGGTGAATTACATTCCTTATCCCTTCCCTTTCAAAGTAAGAAAAGGCTAATTGAATAGCCTCTTTGTTATCGTGAGTATCAGAAACAAACCCAATCTTCACACCGCACCTCCAAGCAGAAAACCTGTAAGTACAAGAATCATAAAGTATTTAAAAACTACACTCAATTTAGAAAAGGATTTTTCTCTCCATGTTATCAAACCAAGGTAGACCCACAAGAAGGACATGTAAATGAGAAAAACTGCCTTCGGAAAAACCGTAATGTAAGCAATAATTGAAAAGACCAAAAGTAAAAAAAGCAAAAAAGTCACATAGTATTTTACTCCCCTTTCACCCAGATAGAGCGGAAGAGTCCTATATCCAAATTCCTCGTCTGCGCTGAAATCTTCCATATCTTTAACAGCTTCACGGGCAAGATTGTATATGATTGCACATAACACAGGATACCACAAAAGGCGAAAGCTCCCAATTTCCAATGCCAGAAGAAAAAACGGAAAAGAGGTGAGGAAACTAACGATGAAATTTCCAATAAAAGCGATCCTTTTGAAATAAACATCATAAAGAATTGCAAGAATTAAACCAATTATAAAAACGACACGGGAGGTCGAGGTTTCATAAAAAAAAGAACTCAAAAAGGCTAAAAATCCGAGGATGACAATAAACAAAAAGGCCTCTTTTAAACTAAGTAGACCCGAAGGAATAGGCCTATGGGGATGAGCCTTCTTATCAAGTTTTGCATCCATAAAATCGTTCAAAGAGTTGGAAAAAGCAGCAAGCAACAAAATAGGAACCAAGAACTTTACAAAGGGGATGGGATTTCCACACAAACCAGTAATCATAAAAGCGACAAAAGAGGCAAATACAACAATTAAAAGATTCAATGGCCTTATCAGTTTCCAAAACCCTTTAATCTTTTCCATCCAAGAGACCCTCCATTTTCAGAATCGAAAGAATCTTTCTTTCCAATTCCTCAAAGGTACCAATATTGGGAACCAGATAATACCTCCCTTCAGGACACTCTTCCCTCTGCCACCCGATAACCGCCTTTATTTTCTCCTCCGGCCATCCTTTCTTTCTGAGCCTTTCCTCCACCAATTCCTGCGGGGACGTTACAACGATGGTAAAATCTGCAATAGCGTAGAGGGAGAGTTTTTTGGGAATTGCTACATCTATGAATATATCGCCTTCCCTATCTTCTACCATCTCCTTTACGCGTTTTTCAAGGGTGGGATGCAAAATCCGCTCCAATTTTGAAATCTTCTGTGGGTCCTTAAAAACCACTTCGCCCAGTTTTTTTCTGTCTATTATGCCATCAGAGCTAAGGACCTCATTTCCAAATTCTCTAATGATATCATCCTTAAAGTTTTGAAGAAGAGAGTGGGCAAGGGAATCAACGTCTAAAACATAAAACCCGTACTTCCGCAATATGTTTGCCACCGTTGTTTTACCCGTGCCAGCTTTCCCTGTAATAATAACAACTTTACTCATCACTTAAACCCTTTGCTTTTTTTATAAGTTTATAATGAATCTTCACTTCCGGGTCCTCCGCTCCCCCTTTCTGAATAGCCTCCTCAATGAACATTAAAGACTCATCGATTCTGCCCATTTTAAACAAAATCCACGCTTTGGTGTCGAGAAAGTGGTAATCATCTCCTTCCGCTCGTAGAGCTTCTTCAACCAGATACAGAGCCCTCTCCAAATCCTTATCAACCTCGCATAGGGCATAAGCAAGGTTATTGTAAAGTAGAGGGTCCTCGTAGCCTGCTTCGACCATTTTTTCCATAATGTTTATTGCAAACTCGAATTCCTTCAACTCCATCGCTATATAGGCAACATTAATAGAATCAATCCTTTCTCTTGCCACGCTAAGGGCCCTATTTAAATACTCTTTAAAATTGATGTCAATATTTGCAACTTTCGCATATTCGAGCAGGTCCAAATACCTTTTTAAATTGAGGCTATCAAGTTCCAAGGCTTTCAAATAGTTCCTATAAGCATTCTCCTTATCTTCTTTTCTCCTAAAAGCCTCCGCTTTAAGGTAAAAAAGATAACTTTCTCCTCCCAGATTTCGCTCAGTAATATATATGTGCCTTAAAGCCTCATCGCTCCTGCCAGCAGAAAGCAAAAGAAATATCCGGTAATAGACATACTCTCGGGAGTATGGATTCAATTTCACTGCCTTTTCTATCTCTTTAAGGGCATCTTGAATGGTACCAAGGGCATAAAGGGTTCTGGAGAGGTAATAGTGAACATCGGGGTCACCTTCCTGAAGTCCCGAGGCAACAAGAAATTCACTTAAAGCGCTGGCATAATCACCCCTATTGAGGTAGTGAAGCCCCACGCGTTTCCTAATCTCCCAGGAAAAAGGCATCATCTTTTTTAATTTCTCAGCAACGGAGTCCGCTTCCTCATATTTACCAGCCTCATCGAGACTCTGCATATAAACTTTTAAAAAACCCGAGTCCCGAAAATCTTCTTTGTATAGCCCTTTAAAAATTAAAAGAGCAGAATCGTTTAATCCTATCAGTTTGTAATAAAGTCCTCTTAAAAACTTAAGTTGCGGCAAATCTGTATTAATACTGTTAAGATAGTTTTCCAGCAAATCGATTTTACGGAGCTTCAATAAAAGATCTAAATAAGAAGACACAAAGACGGGCAAATTTGAAAAATAGGGTTTAGCTCTTTCAAAATAAGTTAACGCCTCCTCGTAATCACGTTCCACATAATAAAGATAGCCCTCGTAGAAACTGAGGGAATCATTTAGGTTCGAATATTTTTTTATTATGTCTCTGAATTTAGATAGATCTTGACCTTCCTTCAGCTTACCCACAATTAAAAAGAAAACATCATGATCAAACTCTTTATCTAAATAGTCAAATCCCCACCTTATTCCATCAGAAACGTTTCCCAGCCTCATTGCGTATAATACCATCTTTCTAAGATAGAAGAAATCACCTGTATTCTGGTAAAGCGATTTAGCCTCTTCTAAGGCATTAACAAAGTCGCCCGTGCTCTCATAATAATTCATCATCATCTCAGATGAGGTCGTATCAAAGGCACCAAAAACGGAAAGCAGAATTACAAATTTAACCCACATTTATTTTTAAATTCTCAAAAAGTTCAAGCAATAAAAGTCTCTTGTCAACGGGCAAGCTCTTGAGCTGCGCATCAACTCGGGTAATAGTTAGTAACAATCTTAAAATATCACCCCTTGAAAGTCTGCCCCTTTTTCTTTCACTTTGCAACTCTTTTAAAAAATAATTGATAAAGCCTGCAGTTATGTAGGTAGGCTGTTCAATATTATCCAAAACTCGCATAAATTTTAGAGGTGCGCTTTCCTCATAATTTAGTATACTCTCAAGTACTTCGGAAACATAAAAGTCCTGGTAATCGCTAATGACCTCAAAATCCCCGTTTTTAATCTCCTTTTGTCCATAGGATATGAGTTCCAGTTTCTTAAGCTCGTTTAAAGCAATTTTTAGGTCCCTCGGTAATCTCTTCGCTAAATATTCGAACTTTTGCTCCGAAATTTTCTTTCCCATTTTGTCAATTTTGTCCCTTAGCCAAATTCTGAAAGATCCGTCATCAAGACTATCGAAATAAATGGTCTCAACCCCCTTTGGAAGCTGTTGGGGTTTCCAATCTCGGAGGATTATAATGAAATGGCCCCCTGTTTTCAGAAAGAGATCAATGAATTTAAGAACTTTCTCTGGCTTTTCGACATATTTTACTATCAGTACCTTTTCAACGTGAAACAAGCCGCCTTGAAGGTTAGAAGTTATCTCTTCGACAAGGTTCTTAGAAGAACCATCCACAATCACCTTTTGTGCGGAAAGGACCGTACATATCCTTTCCACAGCCACGTCCATAAGATACTCTTCTTTTCCCCAAAAGACATAAACCTTTTTCAGGTTTTCCCTTTTGCTCAACTTTGTAAGCAGAGACTTGTAATAATCTGCATTGACTGGCATTTTTGAAATTTTAAAGTTGGTTCACCATTTTTCAAAATTCAAAAACACCACACTATAATTAAAAACGGAAGGAGGATAAAATGGACTTAAAAGAAGAGGTAATAAAAAAACTGAAGGAAGTGTACGACCCGGAAATCCCGATAGATATCTATAATTTAGGTCTCGTCTATGGCATCGAAATCAACGGGAATAATGTCCACATTTTAATGACCCTGACTGCGCCAGGATGCCCGCTGGCAAATGTTCTACCACAGGAAGTTAAGGAAAAACTCTCCGAAATCCCCGGTATCGGCAATGTGGAAGTAGAAATCACCTGGGAACCCGCCTGGACGCCAGAAATGATAACAGATGAGGGAAAAGAAAAATTAAGAAGCTTTGGATACAATGTCTGACAAGATAATCCTTAAAGGCCGATTTATACTCATTGATTCAGAAAATTTCATTGAAGATGGCTTTATAGCCATAAGTGGAAATCTCATAGAGAAAACGGGGAAAGCTGAGGAACTACAAGTAGATCCTGAATACAAAATCTACGATTTCAAAGATTCCATTATTTGCCCAGGGTTTATCAACACCCACACCCACGCCGCAATGGTCGGTATGCGGGGTATGGCCGACGACCTCCCCCTTAAAACCTGGTTAGAAAAGTACATTTGGCCAACAGAGTTGAAGCTGGTAAATAGAGATTTTATTGAAAAAACCATACCTCTTGCCCTTGCAGAAATGGTCGCCTCAGGGATTACCACCTTCGTAGATATGTATTTCTTTCAGGACAAAACAGCTGAGATTGCGATAAACACAGGAATCAGAGCTGTACTTGGCGAGGGTCTAATAGATGGTCCAACACCAGCCTTTGATTCTCCTCAAAAAGTTTTAGAATTTACCGAATCCTTCATTAAAAATTATGCGAAAAACGAATATATTTTTCCTGCTGTTGCCCCTCACGCCCCCTACTCTACAGGTAAAGAAACTCTTTTGAAATCAAAAGAAATTTCTGACAAATATAGCGTACCGCTGCTTATACACGTGGCAGAGACCCAGTGGGAATTTAACGAAATAAAGTCTCGATACGGAGCCTATCCCTTTGAGTACCTTGACAAGATAGGATTTCTCTCGGAAAAGGTAATTGCAGCCCATTCTGTTTGGGTTGAGAACAGAGAATTTGAAATAATAAAGAGAAACAATGTGAATGTTTCGCACAACCCAGAAAGTAATGCCAAACTTGCATCGGGAATTGCGCCAGTGCAGGAATTCTTAGATTTCGGAATTAACGTATCCTTAGGAACCGACGGTGCCTGTTCCAACAATAACTTAGATATAATTGAGGAAATGCGCACTGCCTCTCTTCTCCAGAAAATTAAGTATATGAACCCTGAAAGTCTTTCTGCCAGGAAGGTCTTCAAAATGGCAACGGAAAATGGATCTGTTGCAATAGGTCTAAGTGACAAACTGGGCACCCTCGAGCCAGGAAAATGGGCAGACCTCACCGTAATTTCCCTGAGCAGTCCCCATATGAATCCAGTTTTTGACCCTTACTCACATCTCGTATATGTTGCAAAATCCTCGGATGTAATAGCCACGATGGTAAATGGCAAATTTATTTACGAGAAAGGGGAACACAAAACCATTGACATCGAAAAAGTTAGGATGGGTATAAAGGAAATTGAGGACCTTATCAAAAGGATAATATTTAATGGAAATTAGCTTCCTTGGAGCCTGTGGAACCGTCACAGGCTCAATGTATCTAATTACCACAAGTAAAAAAAAGAAAATCCTTATTGATGCAGGAATTTTCCAAGGTGAATGGGAAGAATTGAACCATTCTTTACTCCCTTTTGACCCCTACGACGTTGACTATATTATTCTAACCCATGCCCACTTAGACCACATCGGTAGGCTCCCTAAACTGGTCAAGGAAGGTTTTGAAGGAAAGATATTGGGAACACCTGCCACCTTAGACCTGGCAAGGATAATTTTGATGGATGCTGCCAAACTTCAAATGGAAGAATTTGAAACACAAAAAAAGAGAAATGAAAGAAAAGGAGTCGAAACACTCCCACCGCTTTATGAACTTGAAGATGCAATAGCTACAATGTCTTTCTTCAAGCCCATAAGCGGTTATGACAAAGAAATTGAGATTACCGATGGTGTCACAGTTACCTGGCGTGACGCAGGTCACATCCTTGGCTCTTCTTTTCTTGAAATGACAATTGAGGGTCATAAAGTCATCTTTTCAGGTGACCTCGGTAACCGAAATAAGCCCATAATCCGTGACCCAGAGTCTATTAAGATGAAAGATGCAGAACTTGTTATTACTGAATCTACCTACGGTTCGAGAAACCATAAAAGCGTTGAGGAATCAAAAGAAGAATTGTTAAAAGCACTATTGGAAACACTACCCGAAGGGAATGTGGTTATCCCATCCTTTGCCATTGAGAGGGCGCAAGACCTTTTATACTACATAAGAGAATTTAAAGAAAGGGGATTACTAAGCAAAGAGGTTAAAGTCTTCCTGGACAGTCCTTTAGCCATATCCGCCACTAACATCTTTCGAGCCCATAAAGAGGTTTTTGACGACGAAGCCCGTGGACTTTTAAAGCAGAAAAAAGATCTATTTAGTTTCCCCAACCTCTTCTTTACGCGCACCAAAGAAGCCTCAATGGAAATTAACAACATAAAAAGTGGCGCAATTATCATTGCAGGTTCTGGTATGTGCACAGGAGGAAGAATTAAACACCATCTGAAACACAACTTATGGCGTGAAGAATGTGCCGTCGTCTTTGTAGGATATCAGGCCAAGGGAACACTGGGAAGAAGAATAGTTGATGGTGAAAAGGAAATAGAAATTTACGGTGAAATGATAAAGGTAAACGCAAAGGTATATACAATTAATGGTTTTTCAGCTCATGCAGACCAACAAGAAATTTTAGATTGGATTTCTGCTGTAGATAAGAATGCGAAAATAGTGATAACCCACGGGGAAGACTCGGAAAGGGACGCTCTGGCCCAAAAATTAAAAGAGGCCGGATTCAAAGATATTACAAAGCCAAAATTAAAAGACGTGATAACAATTTAAGGAGGAAAAAATGGCAACTTTTAAAGAAGTATATTCAAAGCTTACCAGTTTAAAAGACCCGATTACTGGGGAAACTCTCTTTAAACTCGGAATAATCAAAGACATATCCCTTTCTGGTGAAACCCTATCTCTCACCTTAATCGCCTCTGAGAGTGAGATGGAAGAGTTTGAAAAAATGGTAAAAGATGCGATGCAAGAGTTTCACCTTAAAGAAGTTAAAATTAACAAAATCTTCAAAAAAATCGAAAGGCCTAACCTCGAGAGGCGTGAAAAGGTAAGAGGCAAGAAAATTGATGGTGTAAAGAAAGTCATAGCAGTGGGAAGTGGAAAGGGTGGAGTTGGAAAATCTACCGTTGCAGCCAATCTTGCCGCTGCCCTTGTGAAAAAAGGATTTAAAGTAGGTCTTTTCGATGGTGACATCTACGGACCTTCTATATCCAGAATGTTTGGTATAGATGGATTAGCCCCATTAGTTGAAAATAATAAAATGTTGCCTGTGGAAAGATTTGGGTTAAAAATAATGTCTATGGGACAGCTTGTGGAGGAGGAAACACCTATTCTCTGGAGAGGCCCGCTCGTCCACAAAGCTTATGAACAATTCCTCTACGATACCAATTGGGCACCCCTTGATGTTCTTGTAATTGATCTTCCACCGGGCACCGGTGATGCACAACTAAGTGCAATCCAGCTTGTAAATCTTGACGGTGCTATCATAGTAACAACTCCTCAGGATGTGTCTTTAATAGAAGTCAAAAAGGCTATAAATATGTTTAGAAAGTCTAACGTTGAGGTCTTAGGAGTTGTCGAAAACATGAGCTATTTCATCTGTCCCCACTGCTCTAACATTACCTACATTTTTGGTCAGGGCGGTGCGCAGAAACTCAAAGAAACTATGGAGGTAGAGATAATTGGCCAAATACCATTATATCCAGCTATAAGCTCCAGTGGGGACGAGGGAATCCCGATATTATTACAAGATGAAAATGGAAACTCAAAGATTATCGAGGCTTTCCTTGAACTATCAGAAAAACTGATAGAAAAGCTTGAATTATGAAAGCAATATTCTATTCAAAAGAGAGGCAAGAACTCATACAAAGGGAACTTCAAACCCCTGCCCCGCGAGAAAAGGAAGTACTAATAAAAACAAATTTTCTCGTTTTAACACAGAGGGACCTTAAAAATGTTGATTCGGAAAATGATATAATACCTGGCAGATTTTTCGTGGGAGAAGTGATAGCTGCAGGAAGTGATGTCAAAGATTTTGCGCCGGGTGAAACAGTTAGTGGAATTACCTCTTTCTTTTGCGGTTCTTGTGAAGCCTGTAAAAATTTAGAATACCATCTGTGTGAGAACCCATCCATTCCGGGAAAAGATGTCAACGGTTTCTTTGCCGAATATATCACTATTAAATCAGACTTTCTTTTCAAAGTTCCGCCTGAAATACCGAAAGAGAAGGCGATTTTTTTACCATTGATTGCTGAACTCCTTGCATATATACCGGAGGAAATTAAACCGGGCTCAACCGGGATTATAACGGCAGGGAGTATAGAAGATTTACTCTTTAATAATCTCTTACTTATCTCAGGGTTTGTAGAAACAGCTATCCTGTCAACTTCAACCCGTTTAAGGACATTTTTAAAACCTGACCTGAGAACTCACTACATGGAAGAACCTACCGGCCTTCTTCAATTCTTTGAAGGATATGGAGAAAAACCAGATTATGCTTTTGATTTAACGGGGAATTTGCCATTGTTAAAGAGCATTTTACAGGTCTTAAAACCAAATGCAACTTTATTCCTTGCTGAAAAACTTTTAAACGAAGACAAAGAAAACATAGCCCAAATTTGGAAATTCAACATAAGGATGAAAAATCTTCTTCCGATCGAATACAGAATTTCATATGCAATCAAAATTTTACAGACTCACGCCATCCAACCTGATGACTTCATTACCCATATCTTCAACCTTGACGATTACCAGAAAATTTCCAAGATTTTACTACAAGAACCTTCCCTAATAAGGGTAAAAATGTAGAAATGTTTTACGAACCCTTAATTTACAGCGAAAAAGGGCCCTGGATTGTAAAGGGAAAACGGATTATGCTCAACCTTTCCGGTGGGGATATTTTAGGTTTAGCTTCAAACAATGATTTCACAAAGACTTTCTTCCAGTTCCTGGAAAAACTTGACATCTTCTTTTATCCCCATTTCATATACGACGGACAAAATTTAAAAGTTCCTTTAAACACACTGTGTGAACTTAAGGGCCACCGAAAGGCAATCCTTTTCAAGGATACCCCAACACTTTTCAACCTTCTCGTATGTCATTTGCTAAAAAAGGGCTACACCCTTCTTTTTGATGAGCAGTTTGAAATGACGAAAATTTTACTTTTTCGGAACTTTATAAACCATGCTCACATCTTCCCCCACAACTCTTTCAGCACTATAAAAACACACTTAAATACCCATCCCGATAATAAGTTTGCCGTTTTTGTTCAAACGGTTTATCCCTTATCTTCACAGCTATTACCCGTAAGCGAATTAGTAGAAATTTCACGAGATGAGAGAATCCTAATTGTCGTATTTGAATCGTGGGCAGATGGTCTCCTTGGAGATGGAGGAGAAGGAATTAAAAGTTTAATAAACACCTTACCACAAAATTGGTTAATAATGGGGACTTATGCACACCTTCTTCCTTTTTCATCTTCCTACATAGTCTCATCTGAAAATTTCTTAGAGATTTTTGAGTCTGATTTGAAAGAATATTCTTTCAATCCAGGACCTTCTGAATTTCAGGCGGGTATCACTCTTTGGTTTGCAAAATTCCTTAACTCCGAAAAGAGTCCTTTAAGGAGACTAAACGACAATGCAAGCTATTTGAGGTACGAACTTGCCGCAAGGGGTTTCAAAATCCTGGGAGATTTTACACCTTTGATTCCTATTCTCATTGGGGAAAGGAATAAATCGGAGGAATTCTACAATGCTCTTCTGGAAAACAAGATTCTCGTTAACCTTCTAAATTATCCTGTAGTACCCCTTGGAAAGTCGAAGATATTGCTAATCCCTTCAGTTTTGCACTCCAAAGAAGACCTTGATTTTGCATTAAGCAGGATGGAAAAAGTCGCCAAATCCCTTGATATTATTTAGTGTTGACAATACGAGTTAAACTTCCTATAATTAATCACTACCTGAGGTTGATTATGGAGAGTGAAAGTGAAAAAATTGTGGGAATTTTATACATTGATAATTGGTGAATTTAAACAAAAAGGAGGCAGGAACAATTGAAAAAATCCCTGGGTGTGCATATCATCCTTGAGTTCTTTGGTTGTGATCCCAATACCCTAACAAGAAGAGATTATGTAGAGAGAGTGATGTTAGAAGCTGCGCAGAAGGCCAATACGCATTCCATAGGCACCTTCTTCCACCAATTCAAACCTCACGGCGTATCCGGTGTAATTATAATTGAAGAATCCCATATATCAATACACACCTGGCCAGAGCATGGTTTCGCAGCTATTGACTTCTTCTACTGCTCTGAGGAAGTGGACCCTGAAAAGGCGATAGAAGTACTAATAGAAGGCTTCAAACCCACAAGGATCTCAAGGGTTGAATTTGACAGGGGCAGCTTAAAAGAACTCAACGCCCAGGAGGCCAATCCTGAGCAAGTTCTTAGTATAGCCTGAAAAGGATTATGAATGAAGAAATTGGAGAACAACATAATATTAGAGGAATTTGTACCCGGGATAAAGATTCAATATTTTTTGAAAAACAAAATTTACGAGGGTGAGTCGGATTATCAACATATTTTGGTTGGGGAAATTGAAGGCCTTGGAAAGTCAATTTTCTTAAATGGTATCCTTCAGTCAGCCCAGATTGATGAGTATGTATACCATGAGATACTTGTCCATCCTGCCTTTTATCTCCACAAAAATCCTGAGAACGTTTTGATCCTTGGTGGTGGGGAAGGAGCTACACTTAGAGAAGTTTTAAAACATCCTGTAAAAAAGGCGGTAATGGTGGATATTGACCCACAAGTGGTTGAAATCTCAAAAAAATTTCTTCCAGAATGGTCTTGTGGAAGCTTTAGCGATAAACGCACAGAACTGGTCTTCGAAGATGCAAGGAAATTTGTGGAGGATTGTAACGAGAAATTTGATATTATAATCTCAGACCTAACCGATCCTTTTCAGGATAGCTTATCCATAAATTCCTTTACAAAGGAGTTCTACTCCCTTTGTAAAAAAATCCTGAGAGACGGTGGCATACTTGCGGTTCAAGGAGGTTCCCTTGATCCACACTACATGCAATATTATTTACAAGTCATGAGGAACCTAAAAGAATCCTTTAAATACGTAGCACCTTATGGACATTTCATATTTTCCTTTATGAGCGTTTGGGGGTTTATGATTGCATCGGACACAGACTACTCTACTAACAAACCAGACGAAAAAAAATTTGAGAATTTAAAATTAAGATTTTTTGAACCTTTTTTATACGACGTGATGAGGGCTCAAATTGAACACTATATTGGAAAGGAGTTTGATAATGGAAAAACTTCAATACAGCAAACTTGAGCATTTTACCATTGTGGGTGGAATTGGCGAAGGTTCCACCTTTCTTAATGCCTTTGACGCTGCGCTGATATCTGCCAATGTTGGGCATTACAATCTCATAAAAGTCTCAAGCATATTACCACCTAAAGCCATCCAGACTGAGAAAGTAGAACTCCCACCTGGCTCAATCCTGCCCATCGCTTATGGATACACCTACTCGGCTGAAAAAGGGCAGAGAATTACCGCAGCGATTTCCGTAGGCATTCCGGAAGATCCTGACAATATTGGGGTCATAATGGAATATTCCGGGGATCTCGACGAGGACGACGCAAGAGAGTTTGTAGTAAATATGGCGCGTGAAGCCATGGAAAAAAGGGGAATCAAAATAAAAGAAATCCTTCATAAAGTAGTTACAACAAAAGTTAATGAGCGAAAGGCCTGCGTCTTTGCGGGCGTCGCCCTGTGGTAGTTCCCATGGACCTTTGGTATAAAGAACTTCATGATTCATCAAGTGGCATTACCTTTAAAGTAAAAAACTACCTTTACTCAGGAAAATCCCCGTTTCAAAGGATAGACATCTTCGAGGTTGAAACTTACGGAAAAGTTCTTACTCTCGACGGCATGGTAATGGTAACGGAAAGGGATGAATTTATCTACCACGAAATGATTACCCACCCCGCTATGCGAATCCATCCGGTACCCGAAAAAGTTCTAATCATCGGCGGCGGAGATGGAGGAACGGCAAGAGAAGTTCTTAAATACAAGGAAGTCAAAAAAGTCGTAATGGTTGAAATAGATAAAGAGGTTGTCGAGCTTTCAAAAAAGTATTTTCCCACAATTTTTCCTTCCCTTGACGATCCGCGCCTCGAAATAATATACGAAGACGGTGTTAAATTTGTAAAATGGAATAAAGAGAAATTTGATGTAATACTTCTCGATACCTCAGATCCCGTAGGACCAGCTGAAGTGCTTTACAAAAGAGAATTTTACGAAAACTGCAAAAAAAGCCTTAATGAAAATGGAATTCTTGTCACTCAGGCAGAGTCTCCCTGGTCTCAACTGGAAACAATCAAGAAACTCTTAAAAGAAATAAAAGGTGTTTTCAGCAAAAGCTTGCTTTACCTTGCCCACATTCCAACTTACCCGGGAGGACTCTGGTCCTTTCTAATGCTCGGCGAAAACTTTGAAATAGGTAAAACCCATAGACCGGTTCCTTGTGGACTAAAATACTACAACGAAGAAATCCACATGGGTATGACCGCTCTTCCGCAATATGTTAAAGAGGCCCTCAATGAAATCCGTTAAAATCATTGGATTACCTTACGAAGGTCCTGAAAATTTCCAGCCGGGAGTTCAACTTGCACCTGCTCACATCCGTTGGGCTTACGATTCCATCGAGTGGTACAGTATTCATCAAAAGGAGCCAGTTCCTGAATTTGAAGACCTTGGCGATTTTTATTTTTATTCAAAAGAAAACCCAGAAGAATTTGTTCGAAAGGCCCTTGATTGCTTGAATAAATTAAAACTCGAGCCTCCTTTTATCGCCCTCGGAGGAGATCATTTTATTACCTACCCCATTATCAAATATCTCCACGACAAAGGTTTAGAATTCACAATTATCCATCTTGACGCCCACTTAGACCGCAGAGATTCTTTCATGGGTAATAAACTTTCCCATGCAACAGTTATTAGAAGAATAGAAGAGCTCGTTGGTGCTGACAAGGTTATTACCCTTGGATACCGATCCTTTTTCCCGGAGGAAGATGTGAAAAGAGGGGAACCCTTCAAAGTTTTAGAGCCACTTTCTCAAATTTTAGAAAATGACAAGGGACCCTTTTATCTCACCCTTGACTTAGACGTACTTGACCCCTCTATTATGCCTTCCGTTTCAAATCCTGAACCCCTTGGGATCTCCTTTAAGGAATTACTTGAATCTCTAAAAATGCTTAAAGGTAAGCTTCTCGCTATGGACATAGTGGAACTGGATCCCCTTCTCGATCCAACCCGGAGCAGTGCCATTCTCTCCGCTGAAATACTCAGAGAATCCATAATAATCTTATCAAGATAAAATGAAATTTATATGTGATTCAATGTTGGGGAAGCTGGCAAAGCTTCTCCGGATGTGCGGTTTTGATACAATATATATTAGAGGTGGTTTAACTCCTGAAAACATTAAGGAATTCGAAGATTCCGGTAGAATCGTCCTAACCAGAAACACAAAGTTTAAAAAATACAGCGGAAAACTCACCATTTTTTTTCCAGATAACGACAACCCCCTTTTACAATTGAAAATGGTTTTAGAAAAATTCAGTCTTAAAGACAAGATAAACTTTCTCTCTTTGTGTATGGAGTGCAATGTCCCAATAGTTAAAATTGATAAAGAGCTAGCTAAGGGAAAAGTCCCATTTTATGTATTTGATACCCATGAAGAGTTTTTCTACTGTCCATCGTGCAAAAGGTACTATTGGGAAGGAACCCACGTTGAAAGGATGAGAGAGAAGTTAAAAGGAGTTATAGGATGGCAATAAAGGTTCTTACCCCAGAAGAGATGAGAAGAGCGGATAGGAAGGCTATTGAAGAGCACGGAATACCTTCCCTCACTTTAATGGAAAGAGCAGGGAGTGGCCTTGCATTTTTTTTAGAAGAGCTTTACGGGGAAAGACTGAAAAGCGCCAAAGTAGCCATCTTTTGCGGAAAGGGGAACAATGGTGGAGACGGCCTTGTTTCAGCCATACACCTCCACAAAAAAGCAAAGGAGCTCAACGTTTTTCTTCTTTGCGATGAAACGGAATTTTCAGGAGATTCACAACATCAGTTGAAGAGAGCCTTAGATAAAGGCATTCAGGTAAAAAGTTTTAAAGAATTTCTAAAGGAAAACCAAGATTTCGACATCTATATAGACGCAATTTTTGGCACAGGTTTTAGGGGCAAACTTGAAAATCAATATTTAGAAGTAATTGAAAAAATAAATTCTCAAAATGGACTCAAAATTGCCTGTGACATTCCATCAGGTGTTAACGGAGAAACAGGAGATGTGGAAAACACCGCCTTTAAAGCAGATTATACCGTTACCTTTGCCTTTCCGAAAACAGGGCTCCTCCTCTACCCGGGCAAATATTACGCGGGAAAGATAAAAATTATAGATATCGGAATACCAGAAAATATTGTAGATTCCAATAAATTTTTATTAGAACGCGAAGACATAAAGAACTTTCTGCCCGAATACCGCGGAGATGAGCACAAAGGCGTATGCGGGAAGGTTCTTGTCGTTTCTGGTTCTAAGGAATTCACCGGTGCTGCTTTCTTTGCTGCGGAAGCCTCAATATACTCAGGAGCTGGCCTTGTATACCTTGCAGTACCTGAAGAAATCCGACCTGTAATGCAGACTAAATGCAATGAAGTCATAATCAGATCCTATACGGGAATAGAAGAATTCAAACAGATTTGTAAAGGCGACTACGATGTGATTGCCTTTGGCCCTGGCCTTGGGCGGAATCAGAATACCATCTTGTTGCTCCAAGAAATTCTTAAACTTAAAGCACCAAAAGTTATTGATGCTGACGGGATCTGGGCATTAGCTCAACTTAATGCTGAACTTACCCCTGCTGACATAGTTACGCCCCACCCCGGAGAAGCATCCTTTCTACTTAAAGGGACTTCACCGACTGAAATTAACCGAAATCGAATCAAGTACGTTCAGGAACTCTCCTTAAAATTAAAGGCAACGGTGATACTTAAAGGTGCTCCCACTGTCGTAGCTCTCAAAAACTCAGTCTTTTTTAATTCTACTGGAAATCCCGGAATGGCGGTAGGTGGAATGGGGGATGTCTTAACAGGTATTCTTGCTGGGCTTTACCCTCGCATCAAAGATTCACTGAAAACTGCACTATCGGGGGTTTTTCTCCACGGATTGAGTGCTGACCTTCTCCTGGAACAGGATACCTTCGAAACGATAACCCCGACAAAAGTACTTAATAATTTAAACTTGGCCTTTAGAAAAGTTAGAAGTTGAAACTTTTACTTTGTTTATTGATCTCAGAATGTATTGCAGTGCCGGATCTTTTAAATGTTGTTAACCTCTCAAAAACCTTTAGTTACCTTACCATCACTTCAAAATCGGGCATCGGTGTATACGATTTAAATAGCAAAAACGTTTATGCTATCTTTAACACCAGCAATCCTGAATTCGGGATTTTATCTCCCGACCTGACAAAAATCTTCTTCATTAAGAATAGAAAAGAACTTTGCGTTTACAACGTCCCATTTAGGGAAGAGTTTTACCTTACCACCTTTGACTTTTTTGTTGAAAAACTCGGAGTAGGTAAACAAAGTCTTATTGTGCAAGGTTCAGGAAAGGAATTATTATTAGACTATTCAGGCTTTCCAATCCCCGACTCGCTGAAAGAAAAATTTTACAATTTTGCAAGTTTGGAATCAAAAAAATCGATTAACCTACCTCCCCTACTCACCCCATACGGGAACGTAATTCCCTTCTCCACAGTACTCTTTGATTCTCTTTCTTTTTTAACCTTTGTTGGAACGAGGGGGTACGGTGTCTTTGTTTACTCTAAACAAAAAGGGAGCTATGTAGATTCTATAACCTTAGGACTTCCTGAGGTGAGTGAAATCATTGCCTCTCATTGTGAAAGGGATACCATATTTCTTTTAACTCCCAACTCTCTTATCAGCCTAAGCGCTGATTTAAGAGCAAAAGTATACACCCCTTTCAATTTAGAGCCTGATGAAAAATTTGTAGGAATGGACAATACCCATCCCTCGCCTTTGCTTATCACGAGCAAAGGGAGAATTTTCACCCTCTCAAAAGATAGAATGGTCTTTGAAAAAAAGCTTGACATCAATGTGCAGAAGTTTTTTGATTTCAAAGACGAAAAGATTCTATTCCTTGAAGAAAACGCAATAAAACTAATCACAATAGAAAGTGAGACCCTACTTCTATTAAATCTATCGCCGAACTATGAAAATCTGAAAGCTTTAATCACAAAAGATGGAATTGCCCTATGGATTGACGGCAGGCTCTATCTTTACAAAAAGGACTCTTTATTTAACGTTATGGAGAAATGCAAAATTGACGGTAGAATCTTAGATTTTGTTGTAATGGATGACGAGCTATGGATTATTACCTTCAGTAATCTTTGGAAAATAGAGGACAATGATGCAGTGTGTTATGAGCTCCCGTTTCAAAATCCCGATAGGGTTGTACTATCTGAAGATGGGGGATTGTATATAATTAAAGCTCCCCTTTTTGCCAAAATTGAAGGAATGGATTTTTTCCTGGAAAGCATTCCGCTTATGGAGAGAGAAATCCTGGGAGTACACCGTATTTCAGAGAGAAAAATTATTTGTACCCAAAAGTCACTTTATATTTGTCAATAAAACTTTATAGAGTCTTAAAAATAAGTCCCGCCCTTGTAACATATTTAAAGCCTATTAAAATAGACTCAAATAGTCCTTTTAAATATCTGTTTAATCATAAAAAATTGGGG
>Ga0071330_1104374_pt1 | contig 46447 bp, 56 predicted proteins | sample GBScel77sediment_FD_63802 | JGI IMG/M metagenome (GOLD analysis project Ga0071330, IMG submission 63802) | Hot spring sediment microbial communities from Great Boiling Spring, Nevada - Cellulolytic enrichment Sediment 77C v2 (version 2) | ecosystem: Environmental > Aquatic > Thermal springs >...
ATCCCTACAGGGGAGAAACTGTTAAGGCCTTCATAGTGCTCAAACCTGAATTCAGGGGCAAAGTTACTGCTGAGGAAATCATAAAGTTCTGCAAGGACAAGCTCGCAGCATACAAGGTGCCCAGACTCTTGGAGTTCAGAGAATCGCTGCCAAAAACACTCGTAGGCAAGATCTTGAGGAGGGCGCTGAGAGAGGAGGAGAAAAGGAGGGCAGCAGGACTCTAAAAGTGGGAGTATCCTCTGAACTCCAAAGCCTTTTTTCCGAGAAAAACACCGCTTCCCTCTTCGATTCTCCCTATCTCGATTCCCACGTCGCTATCTTCAGCTGTGAACAAAAGCTCGTAATCTCCTCCTCCAAAAAGGAATAGTTCCAGAGCCTTTTCTTTGTCCACGTAACCTGTCAGGTGTGAGAGATCGACATCCGGGTTGAGTACGACCTTTACTCTGCTATCCCTCGAGATCAGGTGGGCGGAAACGGATAGGCTATCGCTTATATCGGTTAGCGCATTTGCGAATTCTGCGATCCTCAGTCCCTCATCGATCCTCGGCTCAGGAGTGTAAAGCTTTTCAGCGTAGGGCAGTTCATCTCTAACAAAACCCTTTTCGAGCATTTCAAGGCACAGCTGGGCCTTGCCGAGCGGAGCTGTTATGAAGAGCCTGTCTCCGGGCTTTGCCTTAGCTCTCGTTATCACCCTCTTAGCCGCCCCGACTGCAAATCCTGCGATTGTGAGGACAGGGGAGAAGTCTATGTCTCCGCCTGCTACCTTAACACCGAATTTCTCACACCATTCCTTAATTCCACCCAAAATCGCTCTGAAAAGTTCTTCGTCGGCTTTTTTCATGGAAATCGAGCTCAGAAAAACCATGGGTCTTGCGCCACTTGCGGCTAAATCTGAAAGTGTCACCGCAACCGCCATCTTCCCAAATTCCCCCGGCTTCATGTATTTTGGAAAATCGCTGATTTCATTTACGGTATCGCATGTAAAGACGAGGAATTCTGTGCCACGGCGTAGGAAGGCTGCATCATGCGTTCCTGCTGGAACGTCCAGGTCTTCCTTTCCGAACAGCTCCTCAACGACCTTAATAAGCTCGAATTCTCTCATACTCCGAAAGGATTCTGCTCGTTACATAAAGGCTCGAGTAACTTTCCCTTCCCAGACTGACGGCTCTGTAGTTGCCTAAGGCTTTTATCGTTTCTTCGAAAAATTCGCCATGTGCAAAGGCACCGATGCAGATCGCAACCTCCCCCTTTAAAACTTCTGGGCTGTATCTTTCCCCTTTCTCGCTCAGAAGCACAACCCTTTTCCCTTTAACAAGCTCTGAAAGGCTTGAGTCGAGGATCTCGAGCAACCTCTTCTCACCGCTCTTTATTACTTTCTCTTTAAATAGAGCTTCCATCAAGCCTATAAATCGGTTGTAGTTCCTAGGCAGCCTCGTTTCGCTCGAAATCCTTATGATTGTCCCCCTTACCGTGTGAACGTAAACTTCGAAGTTATCTCTCATCGGTGAGTCGAGGAGAAGAAGGAGGCAGTGGTGAACGATGTCGGGTCTACCTCTCTTTTCCCTGAACTTCAGTCTATCTATTGCTGAATGATGCTTCGAGTCGTCAAGCAGAATTTCCGAGACACTCTTCTTTCTCCTCTTTGCATCTGAAAGTACTGTGGAGTGGTTTCTGATTTCTGCTGGCACGAGCTCGAGGCCAGCTTCAAGGAAAATGAAGCAGTCCATGATTTGATTATTCAAAAAATAAAAAATTTTTCATTTACCAACCCTTCCAATTGCAATTATGTAGAGTGGATCCTCTTCGGAGAGATTCAGAATTCTCTCGACCTCTGCATCGTTGAAAGCGCCTACTGGAACTGCTCCAAGGTCTAATGCGGTTGCCTGCAACAAAACGTTCTGAACTGCGTGTCCCACTTCGAAGTGCACGTATCTGATCCCTCTTTCCCCGTATTTAGCCGTTGTTCTCTCGTATACGGCAGTTATGACAATGTTTATCGCTGCATTTTTTACACATGCCTGTCCTTACCGCCGCCTTGGATAACTCCTCTCGCCTGTCTCCTTCAACAACCCTGATTATCTCGTGCCTACTGGGATAGTATCTGTAAATCCCGGGCTCGAGGCCATCAACTCTGCCGGCGACAACGAAGATCTCGAGCGGATAAAGAGCCCCAGCAGATGGAGCCGTTCTGAAGCCGCGTGGATCCGTGATGCCCTGTGCGGACCAGAGAAGCTGAGACAGTTCTTTGATCGTCAGATTATCGTTGCTGTAATCTCTTATAGATCTTCTCTCACTCAGCGTTCTTTCTAAGGACTTTTTTTCATCCTTGGAAGGCTCTGGTAGCTTTATTTTTTCAGAGGAGTTTTCGTTCTTCTCTTCTCCCTGATGCGCACAGCATGTTAGTACAGCAGCGAGTAATAGTGGAAGCAGGAGTCGCATGATAGATCTCATAGATTTACCTTCATAATCCTTTTGTCGCCCTTCGTTTTCAAAAAATTTAAACAATTTGATAAATTCTTATTGTCTCCTCACCCTCAGGCTTTAGAATCCTGAACTTCACACTCCATGCTCCGCTTTCAATCGGACATTTGGCCTTAAATGGCTGAGATTCGCTTATTATCTTGCAGTTCTTCACCTTCCATCCAATTTCTTCACAGGACCACAACCTTCCCGTGATCTCGCATGGTGAGATCCTAGCATCCAAAAGCTTTGCGTTAGAAGGATAATTCTGAACTGTGAGCATTGCTGTACCGTCCTTAGAGATGCTGCACATCGCGTTCTCTACGTCTGCTATGCAAGAACTCGTTTTGCTATTTCCAACACATAGGCATAGGATAAGTGTGGTTAAAATCGCTGCCGTGAATAATCTCATCTTCATCCCCCTCGTGAAAGAAGTCAAATTTTTTTGTATATAATCATTTAGAAAAAAACCTCAAGTGAAGAAGGATCCCCTCTCCAAGCCTTTCCACGGACAAGATCTCCGTCTTAACTGGCACGCGGAAAGATCTGCCGTCACATATCGTTGGAGAAGAAGCTCCGCCTATGAATACTGGAGCGTAGTATATGAAGGCTTCATCAACGAGACCATGCGAGAGCAGGGAGGAGATTAAAGTGCCTCCACCCTCAACCATAACCCTTCTCACGCCCTCCTCGTAAAGAAATCCGAGCAGAGAGTTCAGGTCGACCTTTTCTTGGCCAAAAACGACAATCCTGGCCTTCTTTTCAATTTTTTCAACCCTTTCTTTTTCGGCAAGCTTCGAAATGGCGACAATAACGTTTCCATCAAAGACCTCTGCATCTTCAGGAATCCTGCACCTGCTGTCCACCACGACCTTGATCGGATTTTCACTTCTCCCTTCTCTCAGCCTTCTTTCTCTCAGTTCCCTGCTCTTCACGTTTAGTTTCGGATTGTCGGCAAGTATGGTGCCTATACCGATCATTATCGCATCAGCAGAGGCGCGAAGCTTATCCACTCTCTCAAGGTCTTCCTTGCAGGATAACCTTATCTGCCTTCTTGTCTCGTCACTTATTTTCCCGTCCAAACTGGCTGCGACGTTCACGAAAACGTGAGGCCGCATGTCAATCAGTCTCGACGACCTCCAAGACCTCTAAGGGTATGTTTGGCATCCTCTTCCCGATCTCGGATCTTGCTATCCTGACCGCATGTTCTTCGCTTTTCGCATTGAAAACCTTCATCTCAAACACCAGACCCACCAAGGCTGTTTTTGAAATCAGCAATGCGGATTTAAAAGCTTCTCCACATTTCGGGCATTCAACACTTCCTACCTCGACCTTGACGAAGCCGAGGTCCGGGTTCAATTTTTTTCCTGCCTCAGCAATGGCTATGTTTATAGCATCTTCGACGCTTCTCGCCTTCTTCACAATCCAGCCGGCCTGAAGCACAACGTTGTAGTTCGGCATCTTTTTCGGGCTATACCAAGGGGAATATAACGGTATGCCTGAACTCATTCTCTCTCAAAGAACCTTTTCCAGTTAAATTTTAGTATGAAGATCGTGAAGATCGTGGTTGCAAGGAATAGAATCGCGAAGCTGAGCTCGAAGCTCTCGGTGTAGAATTCAATGAAATCCATCGCAATTTTTCCAGCAAGCAGGGCATAGCTTGTTACAATTATCTTTCCGAATAGAACGGCGAGGAAGTAGTGATGGAGCTTGTATTTGGCCATTCCGAGGGGAATGTAGAGAACATCGTCGGGTAGCGGAGATGCTGCGAATATGAAAATCGCAAGAATCCCCCATCTCCTCAGCAGCTTTTGAAAAAAGAACAGATTTTCTCTGCTCTTCTCGGGGAGCGTATGTCCAACACCTCTGCCGAGAAAGTATATCACGAGCTTCCCAAGGGTTGCGCCAAGGGCTGAAAGCACGGCAACAATTGCAAGTTCCCAGCTCTCCATAAATGGAGTCATGAGGACGAGAACGTTGAGATAAGGCAAACCAATGAAGGGAATGGAATTCGCAATCAGAGAAAGGAGAAAGATTCCGAGGAAGCGGTATTCGAATAAGGTTTCTGCCATTCCTTCGATCATCTACATCCTCTCTATTACAGGAATTCCCATGAGTTCGAGCCCGATCTTGATTACTTTGCTGAAAGCTGCAACTATTGCGATCCTGTTCCTTCTAACCTCACCTTCCGCCTTCAGAACTGGGTAGTCGCGGTAGAACTCGTTGAATTTCGAAGAAAGGCTCAGCATGTACTCTGCGAAGAGGTTGGGTCTGACCTCGTTCACAACTCGGTACACATAGTATGGCATCTTCGAGAGCATGAGAACGAGGTCTCTTTCATCCTTGCCACAAAGTTCTGCGGAAAATTCAGGTTCATCATCAACTTTTCTCAGAATGCTACGAGCTCTTGAGTAAGTGTACTGTATGTAGCTTGCAGTCTGTCTCTCAAAGTCCAGAGCTTTGTTTATGTCGAAAATCATAGGCTTTTCTGGAGCAACTTTCAGGAAGTCGAATCTTATAGCTCCCACAGCAACGGCTTCCGATATCTCCTCTATCTCCTCAGGGGTGAAGTCCCTATTAGCTATTATCTTCTTCGCCTCCTCTCTAACTTTATCTATCAGTTCGTCAGCAGAAATGAACTTCCCCCTTCTCGTGCTCATCCTTCCTTCTGGAAGCGAAACGAACTCGAAAAAGACAATTTCTGGTCTTTTGATTTCCAGAATCTCGAGGAGCTTGAGGAGCTGGGCGCCGTAGAGCTTGTGGTCTGCTCCCCAGACGTTGATCATCCTCTCAAAGTTTTCGCTTTTCCAGAGGTGGTAGGCCAGATCCCTCGTTATGTAGAGAGAAGTCCCGTTCTCCCTTCTTATCACAACTTCCTTCTCGAAACCTTCAAGCTCAACGATCCACGCTCCAGCTTTCTTTATCAGGTTTTTCGATTCAAGAGCCTGCAGGACTTTCTCTACGTAGCCGTTTCTGATGAATTCGCTCTCCCACACGAATTCATCGTGATATACATTAATTCTTTCCATGGTTGCCCTGATTCCGGCCATTGCCCTCTCAATCACTTCTCTGAACTTCTTCTCTGTCTCCCTGTCGAGTTGCTCGTATTTCAGCATCAACTCCTCGACCTTTTTCTCAAGCTGTGGCTCATTTTCGAGCAACTTGTTTGCAGAAATGTATGCTTCCGCAATTGCATGGTCCGGTTTCTTTTCCTTCAGACCAAACTTCTCCACCCCTAGCACTGTTATCGCCATCTGCCTTCCCATGTCGTTTATGTAGTAGTGGGTTCTCACATCGAAGCCAGCTTTTCTGAAAATCCTTGCCAATGTATCTCCAATCACTGAATTTCTTATGTGCCCAATGTGCAGAGGGCCATCGGGGTTCGCGGATGTATGCTCTATCAGAACCTTTCCCTTCATTCCGAGAGCTCCGTAGTCATCGTCGCTCAGAATCACTTCGACTGTGTCCTCGAGGAATTCATAGTTTGCAAAAAAATTAATGTAGCCGTTGACACTTTCAGCCTTTCCCACGTACCCCTTTGGGATTATTTCAGCGAGAATTTCGTCTGCAACCTTTTCCGGGCTCATCTCTCTTTCTTTGGCTATTTTAAAGGCGATTGTCGAGGTTAGATCCGCATGTTCGCTCTCCTTTATAAATCTCTCTTCTCCATACTCCCCGAGGGTCTGAATTGCATCCCTTATGAGATTGAGAAACATGCCATGGACTCTAAGTATTTGTTTAAATACTTCACTTTGAGACGGCAGCTTTATATACTCTCAGGCAAAGTTAAAAACATGGCAAAGGTCACCCGCACAAGGGATAAGACTCCCCCGTTGATGTCTTCGGCTGGAATAATGAGATACTTTGAGGAGGAAAAGGCGAAGGTAAAGATCAGCCCGAAAACGGTTTTGCTTGCAGGTTTTCTGACCTTTGTTCTCGTGATGGTCTTAAACGCGTACTACGGCCTCTGGCCCCGCACCTAAATTTTTTTAGAAAAAAGAAAAAAGTTAGACATTCGGATTCTCGATTACAGTTGCTCCTCCCTGTCCTCCTCCACCGCAGAGAGTTGCAACTCCGTATTTCGCACCCTCGATGTTTAGAATTCTCGCTAAGGTTCCCGTAAGCCTTATTCCGCTTGCTGCAAGTGGGTGTCCTATTGCTATTGCTCCGCCATTTACGTTTACCTTCTCCGGATCTATGTTGAGCATTTTTATCGCAAACAGCGTTACATTTGCGAAAGCCTCGTTGATTTCCCAGAAGTCGATGTCCTTGACTTCAAGCTTTGCGAACTTCAGAGCCTTCTGACTTGCTGGAACTGGGCCCTCGCCCATCACGCTCGGATCCACTCCAGCCCATGCTATGGATTTGATCTTGGCCATCGGCTCAAGGCCGTATTCATTCATCTTCTTCTTGCTCATCAGCATTATCGCAGTCGCTCCAGCGTTAAGCGGCGAGGAGTTGCCAGCGGTGATGACACCTCCAGGCTTGAATGCTGGAGGAAGCCTTTCGACAGCTTCAAGCGTTGTGTCGGGTCTGATTGAAAGATCTCTGTCGATAACCTGCTTGCTTCCATCTGCCTGCTCGACTTCGATCGGGAGGATCTCTCCCCTTCTCTTCGTCGGATAACCCTCGCCGCTCAGGAAGTATCCCTTCTTCAAGGCCGCAGCTGCACGCTGGTGACTTCTAACGCTCCACTCGTCGAGATCTCTCTTGGTCCATCCGAGTTTATCCTTCCATTTTGCGAAAAGCTTCTCTGCTGTCAGCCCCATGCTCATTGCGGTCATTATATCGTATTTTTCGATGAGATCCGCTCTCTGCATGAGTGTTGGCGAGATCCCTAAGTGTGGATTCAAGTCCATCTGCAGCGGGAGGTGCGTCATGTGCTCGATTCCGCAGGCAATCGTAATGTCGCTGTAGCCCAGCATTATCTCCATGGCACACTGGTGCATCGCAGACATTCCTGAAATGCAAACCCTCTCCGCTCCTTGTCCAGGAACCTCTACTGGTAGTTCTGCGAGCAGGTGAACGATCCTTCCGCCGTATAGCCAGTTTTCACCCATCTGCATCGTGCAGCCTGTTATTATATCTCCGATCTCCTTGGGATCGATTCCCGTCCTGTTTATCATCTCTTTGACGAGCATCGCAGCAACTGCGGGCATGTCGATCTTGTTGAATGCATCTCTCTCAGGCTCCTTTGGACGGGATCTCGAGAAGGCCGAGCGCATGAAATCCACAACGTAAACTTCTTCCATTTTATCACCTTAAAAAAATATAAAAAATTTACATTAGAGGATGCTTCCTAATAAGACCAAGCTTGGACGGCACCCTTCCCATGAGAGACCTTGCAATTATTTCAAGTTCTACCTCTCTCGTTCCCTCGTAGATCTCGAGTATTCTCACATCTCTGTACATTCTCGAGATTGCCTGCTCACCCATGAATCCATAACCACCGTGGATCTGCAGAGCTTCGTTCACGATCTCGCTTGCAGCGTGGGCGCAGTAATATTTGGCCATTGCGGTCAGCCCTGGATCTGGCATGCCCATTTTGTCCTGGAAGTAAGCAGCCTGATAAGCGAGCAGCCTTGCTGCCTCGAGCTTTACCCTCATCTTCGCGAGCTTGTCCTGAGTCACCTGGAAGTCGATGAGCTTCTGCTCGAAGAGCTCTCTGTTCTTTGCATAGTTGAAAGCGAGCTCAAAAGCTCCCTGTGCAAGACCCACAGCCTGGAAAGCGACAGGAATGCGTGTTACGTTGAAGAACATCATCGTCTGGTAGAATCCCTGCCCTTCCTGACCGATCAGGTTCTCCTTTGGAACCCTGACGTTCTTGAAAACCACTTCGGCTGTATCGCTTGCCCTGATTCCGAGCTTGTTGTGTAGCTTCTTCGCCTCAAGCCCGGGAGTTCCCTTCTCTACGATGAAAACGCTCATTCCGTGGTGTCTCTTCGGTGGGTTTGGATCGGTCCTTGCAAGGACTATATAGTAGTCTGCAACGGTTCCGTTGGTTATGAACATCTTTGTACCGTTGATCACGTACTCGTCTCCAACTTTGTCTGCTCTCGTCTTTACTCCTGCAACATCGCTTCCTGCCTGAGGCTCGGTGTAGCAAGCGCAGCAGATCGCTTTACCCTTTGCAAGCGGTGGGAGGTATTTCTTCTTCTGCTCTTCATTTCCAAACATCAGAATTTGCTCTGAGCCGAATGTGGACGAAAGGATCTGTCCCAAGCCTCCATCGACCCTCCAGAATTCTTCCACGACAAGGCAAGAGTCAAGAACTCCAGCCCCCTGACCTCCATATTCTTCAGGGATGTTCATTCCTATGAAACCCAGCTCAGCAGTCTTCTTGAACAGCTCGAACGGGAATTTCTCCTCCCGATCGCACTCCTCTGCATATTTCGGAAACTCCTTTTCAGCGAACTCTCTTGCAGCCTCTTTAATCGCTTTCTGTTCCTCCGTCAGGAGAAACTCCGACAACATACCATATCACCCTTCAGCACTTTTTTTAACAGTATTTAAAGTTTGCTAAATTTTAAATAATTTTTTATCATAAGAAAAACTCTTCTCACATTTTAATCTTTTCCGTGGCTCTCGCGTAAAGAGTTCAGCGGAAGAGTGGGGTTAAGGTTATAAGGTCTCTTTCGCAGTGTAACCATGGAAGTGATTCCAATTGCCTACGATTCAATGGGGGTCAGAAGCATGGCAACTTTTATTGAAACGAAGGACATTGCCATAACGATCGATCCAAGCGTAAGCCTCGCGCCCGTCAGATACGGACTGCCGCCCCACAGTCTTGAAATCGAGAGAATGAAGGAGAAGTGGGGGGAGATAAGGGATTTTGTAAGCAGAAGCGATTTGATAGCGATCACGCACTACCACTACGACCACCACAATCCTGAAGAAGTTGAAATTCTCGATGGAAAAAAGCTCTTGCTGAAGCACCCAAGGGAGAAGATAAACAGAAGTCAGTTTGGGAGAGCGAGTTACTTCCTCGAGAAGTTGAAAGAAATAGACGTGGAGATCGATTTCTGCGACGGAAAGCTCTACGAGTTTGGAAATACGGTTATTGAGTTCTCCAAACCAGTATTTCATGGAGTAAACCAGAAGCTCGGCTTCGTCGTCGAGATTTTTATTTCAGATGGTGATGACAGTTTTGTCTTCTCTTCAGACGTGGAGGGACCAATTCACGAGGATCAGGCTGCATTTATAATCGAAAAAGAGCCAGAGGTTGCTTTTATCGATGGACCGATGAGCTACATGCTCGGCTACCGCTTTTCAGCGGATTCGTTCAGTAAAGCCATTGAAAACATAAGGAAAGTTTTGGAGGTTTCGAAAACGGTGGTGTTGGACCATCACCTGTTAAGAGATCTCAAATGGAGGGAAAAGCTGACAGAGCTCTTTAACTATGCCGAACAGCTGGGAGTCAAGCTTCAATCTGCTTCCGAATTTCTCGGAAAACCTGAAGAGCTTTTGGAGGCAAGAAGAAAAGAGCTGTATCAGGAATTTCACTGATCAGTTCACTGCTGTCTCGATGCAGGACTTGAGGTCTCCAAATGCAACTTCAATTCCCCTTTTCTTCGGCAAATACTCAAGAGCCTTTCCGGAGTTAACCATGACGCAATCGAATCTTTCGCTCGCTGGAGAGACGACCATGCAGGTATCCTTGAATACCTTAGCGCCGAGTTCTTCCAGTTTGCCTATTATCTCTTTGCTATCCTCAGCAACGCTGCGAGAAGTGAAGATCCACAGCTCTCTTTTCACCCTCCTTCCTGCAATCAGTCTCAGAATTTCGCTCAGCTCCTCTTTTGAGCAGTGAGGGCAGCCAATTGCAATTAGCTGTGCTTCACAGCTCTTTTCAATTTTACCCTCTATCTCGACAGTCTCGCTTGGCTTTTCGAAGTCTCTCCACTCAGGCGTAATTTCTTCGGCATGGAACATCGCGATATTCCCGCTGGCAGCCAGTGAAGCGGATAGGAGCTTTAACTCGTCCATCGATACCCTTCTGTCGAATATGAAATAGGGTATCTCTCCAGGAAGTTCCAGTCCAGCTTTGTAGCCCACGATCGAAAGGTCCCCAGTTGCCTTCACGACCACCGTGGGTGCCCTGTTCTCTTTAATGTGGAGCCCGTAATAGGGTGTCCTGCCCGTGATTGCCGAAGCCAGTGCGCTGATTCCACTCTCTCTGTTTGTTCTTGCCCCGATAACGGAGTTCGCATAAACCACGGCAGAGCTTTCGGCCCAGGCCAGATGTTCGCCGAATTTCGGCTTATGGATGTAGTAAGGAGTGCAGGTCAGTGTTATTTCGACTTCAAGATTTTTAAAAATCTCAATTATCTCCATTTGCTTTCTGTAAAACTTTTCTTCGATTCCCATTTCCCTCCATCTCTCCAAGTCCATTCCTGCTGGGTTCAGAGTCGTCCTCACCGACACCCTGCCCTTTATCGTTCTCAGCCATTCAAGACCCTCATCGCCTATGTTGTCGTAGCTAACCCCGGAGATGTGGGCAGAGGAGATCTTTACGAGTCTTTCAGCATCAAAAACCCTCGCGAGTGCGAGGACGATTTTCATGCAGTCTCTTGTTTCTTCATTTTCAAGCAACTCCTCCTCTTCCTTAGTAAGCATTTTCCACCTCTTTTTTCAGCCACTCGGGTAGAGTAAATGCCGAAAAGTGTACTTCAGGATTATAATGTCGCGTTTTACCGCTGATCTTTTTAAAATTCCTTTTAACGTATCTGAAGTCATAGTCTCCAGCAAGAATGAAACTCCAGAGAGCCATCGGGTACGTCGGGACAGTTGCCAGAAAAACTGCTCTTTTTTTCAGCACCGATGAATTTTCCAGCATCTTCCTGAAGTATTCCTTCTGAATCAGCGGGGACTGGGATTGGGAGCAGAAGATCCTGCACTTTTCCCTGCAAAGTTCGAAGAAGTCTCTTCCGAACAGGGGATCACTCACACCGACTGGATCCGTGCTGTCGACTATTATTACGTCAAAGGCCTCGCAATGCTCCAGAAATTTTCTTCCGTCTTCTATCACAATTTCCACTCTCGGATCTTCAAACGCTCCGCCATCTATGCCCAGATGCTTCTTGCAAAGCTCTATTACGTTTCGGTCTATTTCGACGAGAACGGCTCTCTCCACGTCATGCTTTAAAACCTCTCTCAGCGCTCCACCATCTCCACCGCCGATGACCAGAATTTTTTTCGCCTTTCTACAGCTATTAAGCGGCACATGGACGAGCATCTCGTGGTAAAAACATTCATCGAACTCTGTGAGCTGGATCTTGCCGTCTATAACGAGCATTTTTCCGAATCTCTCGGTTTCGTAGACTTCTATTTTCTGGATTCCCCTCGTTTCTGCTATCTTCCTCTTGACTGATATCATCAGCCCTGAACCATCATATCTCTCGACAAACCATTCCATGAAGAGAGTCCGAGAGGTATATATAACAAGTTTGCCCAATCTTCTCCGTGATCTACCTTGGTGGAGAGGCTGAGGTAAGGATAGGGGATATCGTTGTAAAAAAGAGAAAACCCAAGCGCTACAGGCTGAAGGAAATCGATGAGATGCTCAGAATAAAACGGACAAGAGCTGAGGCGAAGCTGATTTCAATGGCGAGGCGCATCGGGGTGCCGACCCCCATCATATTAGACGTTGAGGAGGACACGATCGTGATGGAGAGAATCTACGGGGTTCCAGTAAAGGACTGCATGAGCGAAGAGGTCAGCAGAGAAATCGGAAGGCTTGTCGCAAAACTGCATTCGGCCAACATAATCCATGGCGACATAACGCCGATGAATTTGATCCGTAGCAACGGAAAGATATACTTTGTCGATTTTGGGCTCGCTTTCGTCGACAGCAGAATCGAGGCCAAGGGAGTCGACGTGCACGTGTACTTCGAGGCACTTAAGGCTGGATTTGAAAACTGGGAGAGTTTGAGAGAAGCTTTCGTTCAGGGCTACATGGAATTCGGAAGCGAGGAAGTCATAAGGAGAGCAAGGGAAATTGAGGAAAGGGGCAGATACGTGGAGAGAAGCTGAAATGAAGGTCAAATAATCCTTTTTGCACTTTCTAAGTACTCCTTTATTCCTTCTATTGCCTCTGCGAGGGTCGTCCTGTTATCGTAGTTCGAAACGATGCTCTCGAGTTCATCTCTGCTCAGATCCCGCAATTCCCTTGCAAATTCCACCATTTTCGGAATGGCCCTAATTACGTTGTCCACAATCGTAACGTCTGCCATTCTCGCAGTTCTTGAGAGCGGGTTCAGGTCTATCGCTATGACCTTCTTTCCATGCCTTTTCAGTATCTCGCACCTGTCTCCATCTTCTAAGGGGACGAGAACGACATCCGCGATGAATATTCCCCTCCGGTCAACGATTCTCCTCGCGGAGCTCAAACCCTCAAGCTCGGCATCCCCCGCACAAAGGGCTGAGACGCCGAATTTCAGCAGATGGTCGGCAATCCTGTTCACCCTTTCCCTGCTGTAGTGAAAGACGTTCACTTCGACTCGTGCATTCACGATCTCTGCGAGTTCTCCGATCTCCTTTGGTACGAGAACGGCCGTATTTCCATTTACACTGATCACAGGATTTTTTGCAAGCAGCATCATCGCCACAGCCACCTTCTCAGCCTTCAGGGCAAATTCTCTCGTTCTCTCCCCGAGGATGTAGTCAAAAGCCTCGCCCCTGCCATGGGCTATTAACCCCTCTAAGGCTGTGATCCCCCTTCTCACCCCTTCGACGAGCTTCTCCCTTGTCACGAGGGACTCATACCTTGGGTGATCCTTTGGAATCATATACACCCTCGAGAAATTCACCGAGCTCCTTTAAAGAGTTGAAAACGTAGTCAGCGTGGATTTTAAAGCTTTCTATCATCTCCCTGTTCCTTTCGTGCACGATAAGAGCAGTTTTAACTCCAGCACCCTTCCCAGACATGAGGTCGAACAGATAGTCGCCAACAACCAGTGCGGAGCTCGGTTCAACGTTAAACTTTTTTAGAATCATTCTTATCGGCTCTGGCGAAGGTTTAGGATTTGCATCCTCCCTGCTCACGACGAAGTCGAACTCAAGTCCAAACTTCTTTGAGATTATCTCCACGCTTTTTCTGCTGTTCCTCGTCACGACTCCGTAAATGATTTTTCTCTCTCTGAGAAATTGAAGTAATTCCTCGGCGTAAAACGCAAGCCTTGCATTTTCTGCACTTCTTAGCTCGTAGCTTTCGAGAATTTCCAGCATCTTCCTCCTCTTAAACTCGTCTTTCTCCGATAAAATGCTTTCCAGCACGAATCTATCTCCGATCCCTAAAACTGCCCTTATTTCTTCGAAGGGTATGTTAAATTCGACCAAGGTGCCATCGAGGTCAAAAGCTATAAGTTTGAACATACTCCCTGAACCTCCTTGCTTCCTGTCTTGGATTATCTGCCTCGTAAATGCTCCTGCCAACTATTATTCCATCTGCATACCTGAGAGACTCCAAACTGCCGCCCTGAGCTCCAACGCCAGGGCAGAGAATTCGCATCTCGCCGGCAGTTTCTCTTATCGCCCTTAGCCTTTCGAGCCTCGTGGCTGGAGCGATGAGGCCATGACATCCGATCTCCTTCGCTTTTTTGGCGATCTCAAGCGAGAACTTACTCATGAACTCCTCGCCGCCCGGGCTGCTGAGCTCGGTCACTACGTAAACTTCGCCGTTAAAACGTTTTGCTACGTTCACAACCGATTTCAAGGAGTCGCTCCCCACGAAACCGTGAGCTATAACTGCCTCTGCGTCGTTACGGAAGGCTAAATCTGCGATCTTCGAGCTAACGTGCGGAACATCCGCGATTTTTAAATCTGCAATTACTGGCTTCATTTCTGAGAGCTCTGACATGATTCTTATGCCTGAGGACAGTATAAGCGGATAGTTTACCTTGAACCTGTCAACGAGATCGCAGACCTCTTCGGCTATCTTCAAAGCAATTCTCCTCTCCTCTACATCTAAGGCCAGAATCAGCTCCTTCACAAATTCAGTTCTTTCGGTCGAAAATAAATGTTTTCCAAAAACGATTTTTAGCAACGCGATGATTCGATGTATGGATTTACCTTTGCTGTATCACAGGCTTGGAAAGAACTCCTGGAAAATCCTCGATGCCATTTTCAGGAATCTCTGGAATTACAAATACGTGCCACTGAACGTAATCAGCAATTTTGCAAGGGTTAATGAGGAAAAGACGAGAAGGATTCTAAAATCTCTTGGTGATGACGGAATTGTCATAAACAAGCAGACGGAGTATGAAGGGGCAACGCTAACCTTTTCAGGACTTAGCCTATACTCGCTGCACCTCCTCGTCGAAAGCGGGCATGTTAAGGCGATCGGAAAGAAGATGGGGGAAGGTAAAGAAAGTTTAGTCTACAACTGCATCTCCAAACAGGGAGAAGCTGTTATAAAGTTCCATAGACTCGGATACCAGAGCTTCAAGAAGGTGGTCGAGAAAAGGGATTATGGAAACCTCAATTTTTTAGTCCTTTCAATAAGATCAGCAAAAAGAGAGTTCAGCGCACTTAAAAAGCTCCACGGATTGGCCGTGCCCGAAGCTTATTCATGGGAGGGAAATGCCGTCCTCATGCAGTTGATCGACGCCGATGAAATGGTCAAGGTAAAGCTCAGGAATCCTGAAGATGTTTTTGAAGCAATTATAGACGAAGTGGCGAAGTTCTACCGAAGAGGAGTCGTTCACGGTGATCTCAGCCCTTTCAACATTCTCGTCAGCGAAGAGGGTTTCTGGATCATCGACTTCCCGCAGAGCCTTGAGGTTGGCGAGGATAACTGGATGGAGATACTGCGCCGGGATCTTGAGAATCTGCTGAAGTATTTCGGCAGAGCTTACGGCATAGAAAGAGATATGAATTTTGTGCTAAGAAGGATAATCGGTGATAGTGGGAGTTGACATCTTAGGCCACAGAAAATTTGCCCTTGTAGCGATTGAGGGCGAGGAGGAACTGAAGAGTATAGTATCCAAAAACAAGCTTTTTAGGGCTATAAGAGAGCTGAAGCCCGAAATAGTTGCAATCGACAGCATAAGCGAGCTCTTCAAATCGAAGGAGGAAGTGATCGAATTTCTGAAGAACACGAACACGAGACTGGTTCAGGTGGCTGTCGACAGCCCATTGCCCGCTCTCGCCAGAAGGTTTGGTATAAAAATGAATCCCCGGGATCCATTTGACGAGGCGAGGGCATGTGCGTATCTAGCCAGCTTCGATATTGGCTACGAAGTTTCGGTATTTACGGACAAAACCCAGATAGTCGTTTCGAGAAACAGAAGCCTGGGAAAAGGAGGTTGGAGGCAGAAGAGGTACGGAAGAAAAGTTCATGATGCAGTTAGGAGCGTTTACAGGGAAATAAAGGCAATTCTAGACGATTTGGGTCTCGAATACAGCGAAAATTTCAGGAGTAGATTTGGCGGGATCTCCCGGGGTGAGATAATTGTCAACGCTCCAAGAGTGGATGTGCCAATTAGCAGTTTCAAGACGAAGGATGTTCAGGTGAAGGTCAGTTCTGTGCAGAAGGAGAGGATCGAACTAATTCCGCTTTCGAGGGCTAAGAGATACCTGATTGCCGGCATCGATCCGGGAACCACAACAGCAGTTGCTCTCATGGATCTGGCGGGAAATCTGATCTCCATCAGGAGCAAGAAGGACTGGAGCATCTCCGAAGTCATTGAGTTCATCACCGAACACGGAAAACCGGTTATAATAGCAACGGACAAGAAGAACCCGCCAGAGTTCGTTTCAAAGGTCAGGGCTTCATTCAACGCAGTTCTTCACTCACCAAAAGAGGACCTAAACGTAGAAAAGAAAAGAGATTTAACCTCAGAGTACAAAATTCTCAACGATCACGAGAGAGATGCACTCGCAGCCGCTATGGATGCCTTCAATTACTACAAGAGCAAATTCAGGAACATAGAGAAGAGGGTCCCGGCGGGAGTTGATGCGGAGAAGGTCAAGGCTGAGATCATCAGGGGCACCAGGCTTGATAGCATTTTTGAAGATAAAAAGGTCGAGAGAATCGAAAAGAAGGAATCAGTAGACGTTGATCTGATCTCCGCACTAGAGAAGAGGGACAAGAAGATCAGGGAGCTTTTGGAGGAGAACGAGGTTCTGAGAAGGCAAATAAGGGAACTGAAAGAGGAAATCGACAGGCTCAGGACTAAAATAGCGAATCTTTCCAGCGAAGAGAAGGAGAAGATCCGCAAGGAGACCTATATAAGGAATCTAGAGTTCAGAATTTCTGAGCTCCTTTCAGAGATAAAGGATAAAGACTCCGAGATCTCGAAGCTCAAGGAGCAGATAGAAACGCTCAGAAAACTGAAATTCGGCGAACTGATTGGTTGGAAGGAAGTGAAGGTGCTGAGAAAGTTTTCGAAGGAAGAGGTCGAGCAGAATAGGGAAATTGGCGAAGGCGACATCGTTTTGATCCTTGATTCGAGTGGAGGAAGCGATAGCGTTGCAGAAATGCTTTGCAAGAGAAAGATAAGAGCAGTAATAACGTTTGGGGAAATGTCGCACCTCGCGAGGGATGTATTCGACTCATGTGGGATTCCAAGGATTGCAGCCGATGAGGTCGAGATCGTCGGGGGAGAAGGCTTTGCATATGTGAGCCCCAAAATTGAGGAAATTTACCGTAAGAAATTAGAAGAGCTCAGAAGGAAAAGAATTGAAAGCATAGAGAAGCTTTTCGAGGACTACAGGAGAATGCGGAGGCTATGAATCTGCTCTTCTCTTCCATGTTCTTCTACGAATACTCGACCGACATGATTGCCAAAGCCTGTGAGATCGCGGGCTTTGACGGCGTGGAGTTCTGGGTAGAGACGCCGCACTTCTGGATCGATCGCTCGCTCGAGAAGCTCGATTGCTTCGCAGACTTAAAATTGGCGCTTCATGCTCCAGTGCTGGATCTGAATCCGGTGTCTGTTAACAACGATCTCTGTGAGCTCTCGCTGAAAGAAACGCTTTACACGATTTCCTTGGCGTCTAAAAGGAATGCGGAACTGGTGACAATACACGCGGGTAAAAGAAGCGCATACAGAGAGCCCGTATGGGCTGATTACAACTCCCTGCATAATTATCTCCGGATCTCATCGAGATTTGCAAAGCTTAAAGGCGTTATCCTTTCTCTTGAGAATTCAGAGCAGAGAGTGAACAACCTTTGCAGGACTCCCAAAGAAATCCGAGATTTCGCCGAGTTCTACGATCTCTCCATAACATTTGATATCAAGCATTCGCTCGACATTGCGGAAGAGTTTTACGATCTCGTCGGCAGGTTCAGGAACGTTCACGTGAGCAACTCGGATGAGCAAAACAGGCACGTGCAGGCAAGCAGGAGTGAGAGGGTCGCGAAGGTGCTCAGAGATCTCTCGGAACTGGGTTATGACGGTCTGATCACAATCGAGCTCGACGATCTCGGCATTGGATACATCGACTTTGGAAAAAAAGTTGAAATTTTGAGAGAGGAGGGGAACTTCGTAAGAAAATTTTTCAGGAGGTAAATTTCTCTCTGACTTTAAAAGCCATTTTCTCGATCTCAACAGCCCAGAATACTGTAGAAGCCATTCCAAGGGTTTTGAGCCATTCTTCAGCGCTCAAGGGCTCGAGAATAAGAACTGCGCTGTAGTTTGTTACGTAAAGCTGGAGGGCCAATGTGGCTAGTATTCCCAAAACTGCATACCTGTTCCTTAGTCCAACCTCGAAGAAGCTCTTTTCGACGTGTGGTGTCAGCAGATACCATATGCTGACCGCTATTATACCGTTAACGGCCGAAGACATCTTTCCCGTGTCGAAGTATAGGGTATAAGCTATTAAAACGCTGAGAACGGAAATGTATCCTATTCTGAAAATTATCCGCCTGTTAACGAGCTCCCCCCTCGTTGGTTTCAGCTTAAGCAGATCCTTTTCCATAGGCTCAATAACCAGCATCATTCCAAGCAGGCCTGCGGTGACCGTGTTGATCCAGAGTATGTGCAGCGGCAGCACAGGCATTGCAATTCCAAGAGCGAATGCGACGAGCACGATCAACCCCTGCCCTCCATTCGTCGGGAGCATCCATGAAATTATCCTCTGAATCTTTCTAAAGACGTTCCTGCCCTCTTCAATAGCCTTCACGATCGTCGAGAAGCGGTCGTCGAGCAAAACCATGTCGCTTGCCTCTTTTGCCACATCGCTTCCGCTACCCATCGCTATCCCGATTTCAGCCCTCTTCAGGGCTGGTGCATCGTTTACACCATCTCCTGTAACTGCAACAACCTCTCCATTTTCCTGCAATGCTTTAACGATTTCAAGCTTCTGATCAGGCGTAGTTCTTGCGAAAACACTGAATTTCCTAACAGTTTCTCTCAGATCTGCATTTTCAAGCTCTTTTCCGGTGATGACTTCTCCCTCAATCCCTGCATCCTGCGCTATCTTGCGTGCAGTCGCTGGATGGTCGCCGGTGACCATGATGACCCTAATTCCCGCGCTCCTGGACTTTTCCACACTCTCCCTGCTGTCTTCTCTCAAAGGATCTATCAGGCACTGGTAGCCCAAGAACTCCAGATCCTTCAGTTCAAAACCCCTGAAATCGTCAACTTTCTTGAATGCAAAGGCTATCGTCCTCATCCCTTCTTTCGTGCACGTTTCAAAGAAGGTGTCCCTCACCATTCCGCCGATGACCTCCGGTGCGCCCTTTACCACTATGAAAATCCCCTCGTCCGTTTTAGCTGAAACAGCCATGAACTTTCTCTTCGAATCAAACGGAATTTCGTCGAGGATCTCGTAATCCTTGGTGATCCCCGATTTTATAGCGATTTCCAGAAGGGCAACTTCCAGCGGATCTCCCCTGCAGTTTCCCGACTCGCAAACTGCGCGATTGCAGATGTATCCAGCTAAGACGATTTTCCTGAGGTCTTCTCCAAAAACTTTCTCATTTCCTCTGTAGAATCCGTCATCCCTGACCTCGTATTCTCCTTCAGGCGTAAGTATTCTGACCACTCTTAGCCTGTTCTTTGTCAGCGTCCCGGTTTTGTCTGTGCATATCGTTGTAACTCCCCCGAGGGTCTCTACGGCGGGTAGAGATTTCACGAGTGCATTCCTCTTTGCCATCTCCCTGACGCCGAATGCAAGGGCTAAGGTGATCGTCGCAGGCAGTATCTCGGGAATGACAGCGACTGCGAAGCTTATTGCGGAAAGAAATGAGTATGAGACATCGTAACCTCTGTAAAGTCCGATGGAAAATATCGCCGCAGAAATTAGTACGATGCCAATGGAGAGCTGTTTTGCAAAAACTCGCATCCTTGCAAGCAAAGGCGTTTCAACGCCTTCCTCAAGGCTTTTTCCAATTTTACCCATCTCGGTGCTTTCGCCCGTCGCGACAACTACTGCCTTTCCCCATCCGGAAGTAACCACGGTGCCCGCGTAGAGCATGCACGTTCTTTCTGGGATGCTTGTGTCTTCAGGAACCTTTTTGCTGTTCTTCTCCACGGGAAAGGATTCACCCGTGAGCGTTGATTCGTCAACTGTTAGCTCCCTGCCCTCTATAATCCTCGCATCTGCCGGCACTTTCATTCCAGCTTCTACAACGATGATGTCACCAGGGACGATGAGTTTCGAGTCTATTTCGACCAGACTTCCCTCCGAGATAACGAGGGCTTTTGGTATCAGAAATTTCCTCAATTCCTTCATTATGCTTTCCGCCTTCCATTCCTGCAAAAATCCGACTATAGCGCTGAGGATGACTATTGCGAACACTATTATGGCCTCGAGATGATGGTTTAAGTAGCCCAGAATCAGAATTGAGGCTATCAGCACAAGCACGAGAGGGTTGCTGAACTGCTTGAGGAAAACGGTCAGGGGCTTCTTTTCCCTGACCCTTATTTCGTTGAAACCATAAATTTTAAGCCTGGATTCCCTCTCGCTCGGACTTAATCCCCTCAGGTCTGTTTTCAATTCCCTTAAAACGTCGCTGACTTCCAAAGCCCAGAACTTCATACTTCGATTCAATTTGCTTGCCTTATTTAAGTTTTTTTTATCTCGCAGTTGTCTCTGTAATTCTCCTCAAAGATCCCCTGAAGCTCTCCACTGCACACTTTGCAGTCCTCGCGCTTTCGAATGCTGAACTCGAAGAAGCTCATCGTGTCTGCAGAAAGCCTGAGGATTCTCCCCTTCAAAGGCTCACCGTAGCCTGTTATCAGCTTTATCGCTTCAAGAGCCTGAAGACAGCCAAAAAGTCCGGCATTAGCCCCTATTATCGCCCTTCCTGTGGAAGGAGGCATCTTTGGAAGATAGCACCGATAGCATGGGCTGCCGATAAATGTCGAGAGCTCCCCCTCGAACGCATAAACGGCTGCATGAACAAAGGGCTTTTTGAGCAGAAAGCAAGCATCGTTCAATATGAACCTTACTCTAAAACTGTCCGGGCAACCAACAATGACATCATATCCCTTTAAAAGCTCCAAAGCGTTAGTGGGGGTAAGAGTGAAAGGATAGGCTTTTACATCAACCTCTGGATTCAATCTCTCAACGAATAGTTTTGCAGACTCCGCTTTGTTCATTCCAACATTCCCGGCATGAATTGTCTGCCGCTGGAGATTCGATTTTTCGACAATATCGCCATCAACGATTCCAAGCCTTCCGATTCCAGCAGCTGCCAGGTACTGAATTGCGGCACTCCCGAGCCCACCAGCTCCAACGACGAGTGCAGATGACTTTGAAAGCTTTTTCTGCCCTTCAATTCCAAATATCTCGATCTGCCTCGAGTATCTCTCTGCGTCAAACATCAAGATTTTTCACCTCTTTCGAGTGAGCTATTATGAAAGCCTTCCTGCTCTCGACATCCTCTCCCATCAGAATCCTGAATAGCTCGTCTGCTCTTTTTGCATCCTCGATCTTTACCTGAAGCATTATCCTCCTCTCCGGATCCATTGTGGTTTCCCAGAGCTGCTGGGGATTCATCTCTCCGAGACCCTTGTATCTCTGCACCTCCGCATTTCCGAGCTTTTCAAGTAACTTGTTTAACTCGAACTCGTTGTAAGCGTAATAAATTTTACTGCCCTTTTTAACCCCGTATAGCGGTGGCTGGGCGATGTAAAGTCTTCCCGCCTCGATAAGTGGCCTCATGTGCCGGTAGAAGAATGCCAGCAGCAATGTTCTTATATGCAGACCATCCACGTCTGCATCGCTCATGATTATAACTCTGCTGTATCTCATCCTGCTGAGGTCAAAGTTTTTATCAATTCCCGCGCCTATTGCGGATATTATGGCTTTTATCTCCTCATTCTTCAGGATCTTTATCATTCCCGCCTTTTCGACGTTTATGATCTTCCCTCTTATCGGCAAAATCGCCTGAAAACGCCTGTCTCTTGCCTGCTTTGCAGATCCTCCTGCGCTTTCACCCTCCACGATAAACAGTTCCCTTTCCTCTACATTCCTCGACGAGCAATCGGCAAGCTTTCCGGGAAGTGTTATCGAAGCCTCTTCCCTCCTCTTTACGAGCTCTTTGGCCCTTCTTGCTGCCTCTCTCGCCCTTTTTATTATCAGCAATCTGTTTATTAGACTCTCCGCCTCTCTTGGATTCTTTTCGAGCCAGTTAAGCAAACCCGAGTAAACGGCTGATTCTACAGCTGTCTTCACCTCGCTGTTCGTGAGCTTTCCCTTTGTCTGACCCTCGAATTGGGGATTCGGAACCTTTACGCTTATTACCGCGGTTAGTCCCTCTCTGATCTCAGCCCCCGCTATCGGCTCGAACTTCTTTATATTCTTTTTCCCGTATTCATTGATCGCCCTTGTAAGGCCTGAGCGAAAGCCGATGACGTGCGTACCTCCGTCGGGATTCCTTATGTTGTTTGCAAATGCAAGAATGTTCTCGATCTCCGAATCTGTGAACTGGAGAGCGACCTCAACCAAAACTCCGTTTTTCGCGTCGTTGATGTATATCGGCTCATGAAAAACCCTTTTTCTCTTGTTCAATTCCTTGATGAGCCCTACGATACCGTCATCAAATTTATATTCCTCTGAACTCCCCTTTCTCTCGTCTACAAGCAGAATTTTCAGACCTCTGCACAGGTAGGCGATCTCCTTCAACCTTTGAGAAACGATCTCGTAGCTGAATTCGGTGATCTCAAAGATCTCTTCATCGGGCTTGAATCGGACGATAGTTCCGGTTTCGCTGCTCTCCCCAAGAATCCTGAGCTCAGTTTTGGGCTCTCCTCTTTCGTATCGCTGGTGGTATATCTTCCCTTCCCTCTTGACCCAGACCTCAAGCCACTCCGATAGAGCATTGACGACGGAGACACCAACTCCGTGAAGCCCGCCAGCGACCCTATATATCTTGTTGCCGAACTTTCCGCCCGCATGGAGTTTTGTCATAACAACTTCAAGCGCAGGCCTTCCAGTTTCGTGGAGGTCCACAGGTATACCTCTGCCATTGTCTTCAACGCTTGCAGAACCATCAGCGTGAATTGTAACCTTTATGGTATCGCAAAATCCTGCCAGGACTTCATCAACACTGTTGTCAACAACCTCCCATAGCAGGTGATGGAGCCCTCTGACCCCGACACTGCCTATGTACATTCCGGGTCTTTTTCTCACGGCTTCAAGGTCTGAGAGAACCGTGATATCTTTAGCAGAGTAATCGTTATTTTTTATGGCTTCGGTTTCCATTTTATCCACAAGAGATGTTGGTTTTTCTGTTAATAAGGTTTTTGAGTTTCGCACGAATTTTAAAGCTCATCTGGGGAAAATTTTTTAATACTTATAAATTTAAGTTAACCAATTTAAGTTAACCCATGGTGCTGAAAGGTTTACCATCCACGATGAACGACGAATACCAGCTGAACCTCCACAAGATCTTACAGCATGCTGCGAAAGTCCACGACGAAGTCGAAGTTGTCTCTTACCGAACCTTGCAGAATGGAGGAGTGCACACCTTTAACTATCGCCAGATCTACGATAGAGTCTGTGCAATGGCAAATGCTCTTGAAGCTTTAGGCGTTAAGCCGGGGGACAGAATCGCGATTTTGGGATGGAATGATCACAGGTACTTCGAGAGCTATTTCAGCGTTTCAGGAATTGGGGCAGTTCTGGTGCAACTAAACCTTACCTTAGATTGCATCTCAATGAGCTCGCATACATTGCAAACAATTCTGCTGCCAGAGTTCTGTTTTTTGACGATACTCTCGTTGAATTAGCCGAAACGCTTGCAGAAAGACATAAATTCGATTTCTTCGTTTTAATGACTGATAAAAGCCCTGAAGAAATAAAGACGAAGCTTAAACCGATTTACAGCTATGAGGAACTGATCAGCAGTCATCTGAAGAAGAGGGACTGGGAAGAAATCGATGAAAAATCGGCCGCTACGGCTTGTTACACCGCGGGAACTGTGGGAAATCCCAAAGGGGTTTTCTACTCGCATAGAGCCTTAATTCTGCATGCTATGACCTCAGCAGCCGTCTTCAACCTTACGACGTCAGACGTATTCCTTCAGATCGTGCCATTCTACCACGTTAACGGATGGACGTCACATCTGGCATGTCCGATGGTCGGAATCAAACTTATACTTCCCGGACTATACAATCCCGTTCATCTGACCAACATAATACTGAATGAGAAGGTTACGTTTGCCTCTGGTGCACCCGCAATTTTGTCTCCGGTGCTTGAAGTTCTCAAGAGAGTCGCTCCCACTGCGAAGCTCGACAGACTGAGAATCGTGAGCGGATCCACGGAGCCACCTCTGGAGATGATCAGGAGCTATGCAGAGCTTGGAGCTAGGATTATACACGCCTACGGTGCAACCGAAACGTCCCCTCTAGCGAGCGTAAACATTCCAAAGCCGCAAATTTTGGCTTTGCCTGAAGAAGAGCGCTTGGCTCACATGAAGAAGCAGGGGTTGTTTGTCTTTGGAGTTGAAGCAAAGCTCGTGGATCCAGCCACTGGCAATGAACTCCCCTGGGATGGAAAAAATGTTGGAGAACTTTGGCTGAGAGGTCCTTGGATCATAAAAGAATACTATAACGATCCAAGAACAAAGGAAAGTGTAACAGAAGACAAATGGTGGAAGAGTGGAGACGCGGGAACAATAGACGAATTAGGATACTTCCACATAGTTGACAGATTGAAAGACATTATAAAAAGTGGTGGAGAATGGATACCGAGCGTGGACCTTGAAAAAACGCTCATGAGCCATCCATACGTTTATGAAGCTGTTGTCGTTGGGGTGCCCCATCCGAGATGGGGAGAAAGACCTCTGGCCCTCGTTGTTCTGAAGAATCCATACAGAGCGAAGCCGAAGGAACAGATTGAGACTGAACTCAGGGAGCACATGCTGAAAAGGTTCGCAAGGTGGCAGCTGCCAGATCGGATCCTTTTCGTCGATGAGATTCCGAAGACAAGCGTTGGAAAGATCAACAAGAGAATCCTGAGGGAAAAGTACAGGGACATCTTCCTCAAGTAGCAAATTTTAATCATTTATTTTTTATTTTTGCTAAAGGATTATGCAATTGTCCTCCATGGCCTCTTTGCAGCTCAAATGGAATGGATATTTAGCTCTCTCTTGAACACAGGCAGGCATACCAAAAAAAGAAACCAAAAATCTTAAATACCACTCAAAAGCCAAAAAATCATGAAATTGAAAAAAGATGTCAAAAAATGGTGGGATATAAAAGAGAATCGGTATATCGCACCTTTGACAACTCTCGGGTACAGCGATTACCTTCCGGGGTTCAGAGGAAAGGGGAGGTTTTGAACAAAAAATGATGAGTGGTGGTTGACGTGCTCGCGGAGCTATCTTTGATAGTTGCCTACACCTTTATCTTCGGTTCGATGTATCTCGGAATGGCCCTCGGATTTACAATAACCACAGGAGTGCTCAGAGTCTTCAACCTCGCGTATGGAGCTATCTTCTTGGTAGCGGTATACGGAACATGGATGTTCTGGAACGATTTCGGTCTAGGACTTCCAGAATCGATCGTTTTAGCGATCGCCTTAGTAGCGCTCTTCACATACGCTGTTTACCAGCTGATCATCGTTAGATTTGCCGAACTTGAAGACTACATGCTCGCAGCTCTCGTGGCGGTGTTCGTTATAGTTGAGGAGATCATAGGGTGGGCATATCCAGAAATTGTCGGCGTATACGTACCCACCACATTATACGACGAGCTCGTACCCTTCGGTGAGGCAAATGTTCCGGGACAGTACGTGGTTACTGCTTTCGTCTCTTTGGCTCTTTTAGCGATCTATTTGCTCTTCTTCACGAAGACCAAGAACGGATTCATAATGAGGGCGATAAGCCAGGACATGTTCGCTTCGAAGCTCGTTGGTGTGAACTTCAACAGAACCTTTGCCCTTGCAATGGTCATAGCATCGATTCCACCGGCGATCATAATGCTACTCATCTCCCCGATATGGGCACTAAATCCATACATCGGATGGAGCGTGTTCACGTATGCGATTCTGGTGGCAGTTCTCGGTGGCTTGGGCAACCTAAAGGGCAGCATAATGGCCGCGTACATCATTGGCTTCATTCAGGCCTCAGTCGGCTTCTTGCTCGATCCGAGGCTGATGCTTCTCGTTTCACTGCTAGTCGTCATGTTCGTGCTGATCGTGCGTCCCAGAGGGTTGGCGAGAGCGGAAACAATATGGTGATGGCCTATGGTAAAGTTTGAGGCGAGAAGAGGCAGAATAATAATACACTTTTTCGGAAGAAAATATGAATGGACGATAGAGCCGAGATACTGGAGAAATCCAATGATAGGCCTGGTCCTCTGGCTTTCTTTGCCCCTTGTCCTTTACACGGTCGCAGTTGTGGCATTTGACTACCAGCCGATCGCCTTGATGTCAACCCTGATCTTTGCTAATCTCCTGATCATGATGGCCGTGCCATACAATCTGCAGACGATCGGAACCGGTCGCCTTAGCTTCGGTCCCCACTTCTTCTTAGCCGTTGGAGGTTATACCGCTGCCCTGCTGAGCAGGGACTTCGGCTTAAGTCCAGCTTTGACTCTTCCAGCGGCATTTGCTGTCGGGGCACTCGTAGCTTTGGCCCTGAGTCCTATAACGATAATCTCGAGAGGAGTGTATTACGTGCTCATAACACTGCTGCTGCCGTTCATACTGGGCGAAATAACATACTGGCGCTCTGACATATTCGGAGCTGAAACGGGGATTCCGAACGTGGAACTCTTATTCCCTACCACCGGCAACGTGACGCTTGACGTAATGATCTTCGTTTACGTCTCGCTCGCGATAGCGCTTGTTCTTCTGTTCTTAGTCGACAGAACTCTCAGGTCAAGATACGGCTTCATGATGGGTGTGATAAACGAGGACGAGGACGTTGCACAGTCTTACGGAATCAACGTGAGGCAGATAAAGATCATAACCTTCACGCTGACGAGCGGAGCGATGGCAATCTGTGGATGGTTTTTGGCACACTACCAGGGATCGTTCTCTGGACCGGTGTGGCTTATGCCCCCCTTCTTGATCTTGGTGCTTCTTACTGCAACCCTGGGAGGGAAGGGTGCCATTTACGGCGTAGTGATAAGCGCCTATTTCGTTGCGACGATGAGAGAGATAACGAGAATAACCTTTGGAGAGCTTTCAGTGGTCGTCTTATTCCTGATACTACTCCTTCTGCTCTACTTCCTGAGAGAGGGATTCTGGGGACTTTACAGGAAGAGGAGATACAGAGAATATGAGCCATCGATCAAGGTTAGGAAAAAGGTCTGAGGTGATCGGATGCTAAAGGTGTCAAATCTAACGAAGAGGTTTGGAGGTATCATAGCGGTAAACGATGTGAGCTTTGAGATCGAAAAGGGAGAAATAGTTGGCCTCATCGGACCCAACGGAGCTGGAAAGAGCACACTGATAAACCTGATCTCTGGCTTTTACTTCCCAGACAGGGGGAAAATAGAGTTCAACGGACAGGACATAACGAAGAAGAGAATGAATGAGAGGGCCAAGCTCGGAATTGCAAGGACATTCCAGAATCCGAGAGTCATCTCGAACATGACTGCGCACATGAACGTTCTATACGCAATTCTCGGAAGCAATCATGGCAAAAAACTCTCGATGACGGAGGCAGGTGCTGAAGCTATATACTACCTCGACCTGTTCGGCCTCCTGAAAAAGAGAGATGTCCTAGCTTCGGACTTGGCAATATACGAGCTGAGACTTCTCGAGCTTGCGAGGGCACTGGCATTAAAACCGAAGCTTCTGCTCATAGACGAGGCAATGGCCGGATTAAACCCCGCAGAAGCTGAAAGTGTTTCAAAGCTGATAAATAGGATAAGAAACGAATTCGATCTGACGATAGTGTGGATAGAGCACGTGCTTAAGGTTTTGATGAAATCCGCGGAGAGAGTCCTTGTGATGCATTACGGGAAGCTAATAGCAGACGGAAAGCCGGAAGAGGTCGTAAGAAAGCCTGAAGTTGTTGAAGCATACATAGGAGAGGAAGAAGTATGATGAGCGTCGAGGATTTGGAAGTATGGTACGGAAAAATACTGGCGGTGGACGGGGTATCGATTAAGGTAGATAAGGGAGAAATAGTCGGCCTCATCGGACCCAACGGAGCTGGCAAGAGCTCGATAATGAATTCGATCATAGGTGCGGTGAGACCAAAGAAGGGAAAGATCACGTTCAATGGAGAAAACTTGATAGATCTTCCGACCTACGAGATAATAAAGAAGGGTGTTACGATAGCACCTGAAGGAAGAAAGCTGTTTCCATTCCTCACGGTAGAGGAAAACCTCCTAATGGGTGCAATCAACGGCGATACCTGGAAAAGGAGAAAGAGTTCTCTCGAGTTCATTTATTCGAAGTTTCCAAGACTCAAGGAAAGGAGAATGCAGATGGCGGGAACTTTGAGCGGTGGAGAGCAGCAAATGCTAACCATAGCAAGAGCCCTTATGGCCTCTCCAAAGCTGCTTTTAATCGATGAACCAAGCCTTGGATTGGCTCCAAAAATTTCCCTCGAGGTCTATAGGCTCATTAAATCCCTAAGAGACGAGCACAAGATCACGATACTGCTCTCGGACCAGAATGCGAGGAGGGTTCTCCAGATAAGCGATCGAGCATATATCATAGAGAACGGGAGGATAAGGATGGAGGGTGTGAGTGAGGAGCTGGCTAAGAATGAAGATGTGAGGAGGGTGTATTTGGGCTTATGACGGACTATTTCAGCTTTGTGGAATCTTTATTTAAGGAAGGAGAGAAAAGAGAGCCGCCATTGAAGGGTTTGAAAGTGGTCGAGCTAACACACTTCGTCTTTGGTCCAAACGTGGGGAGAATTCTGTCCCAGTTCGGTGCAGAGGTCGTCAAAATAGAGACTCCTGGCGAGGGAGAGCGATACAGACTTGCTGCAATATTTGGAAGGTACTACAACAGAACAAACCTTGTCTATGGGATTCAGAATGCGAACAAGTACTTCATCGCGGCGGATGCGAGAAATGCGAAGGCGAGGGAAATAATTTTCGAGCTCGCAAAGAGAGCTGATGTCTTTGTTGAAAACTTCAGAGCGGGGCTCGCTGATCTGATGGGAGTAGGATACGCTCAGATAAGCAAGGTAAATCCAAGGATAATCTACGTTAGCTGTTCCGGCTTCGGGCAGTACGGACCTTTGAGCAAAGCTCCAAGCTTTGACGTTGCAGCACAGGGTGTAGCTTCGCTGGCGGTAAAAACTGGCTGGGAAGACGTGGAAGAGTTCTACAAACTTCCAGACTACTTTGGAGATTATCTGCCATCGATGATGGTCGTTTTTGCAATTCTGAATGCCCTTTATTACAGGGAGAAAACTGGGAAGGGGCAGTACATCGATGTCTCCCAGACGGAGAGTTTACTTAGATTCCTGTATGATATAACCTATTTCAGCCTGACTGGGGAAGAGATCGGGAAGACGGGAAACATAGATCCCTGCGCAAGCCCCTCTGGTATATTCAGAACCGCTGACGGCAAATTCGTCGCCATTGCAGTAATGACCGATCAGCAATTTAATTCTCTTGCAAGCGTTGTGGAAGGGTTGAAGAACGGCGAAAGATTCAGGAAGGATAAGATCAAGGCACTCAACCAGATCTTGGAGGATTGGGTTTCTAAGCACAAGCTCGACGAGATCATGGAGTATGCCAAAAAACTCGGATTTCCAGCTTCGCCCGTTCTTGAAGACGTTGAAGTTTTCAATGACCCGTGGAGATGGGAGAGAGGCAGCATAGTAAAGCTGAATGACCGCCTTTACGGTGAAGTGCCAGTTCCCGGACCATTCGTGGCGATGAGCGCAACTCCCGGGCAGATAAAGTGGCTCGCAAGACCCGTGGGATATCACAACAGGCTGATACTCAAGAAGTGGCTGGGGATGAGCGATGAGGAGATAGAGAGGCTTGAGAAAGAAGATGTTATAGGTTACTGGGACGAGCAGCCAGGCTGCGCTCCACCACCCGTCTGGGAAGAGGAAAAGGATCCCGTGTTCAAGGGTGAGAAAGATGAGTAGAGACGAGGCATTGATGAAGCTATTTGCGGAGGACAACAAGCCTTTTGCACTCGAGGACGTCAGGGTTGTGGAAATCTCAGGGGAAAACTTCGCAGGAGCGATCGCGGGATCACTTCTTGCAGAGTTTGGGGCGAAAGTGATTCGTGTTGACTTCGACGACGAGGCAAGGAAAATTTCACCGTTCGGGGCAAATCTGGAGGGCATTGGAATTCCATACCTCGTTGAGAGCAGAAATAAGGAGATAGTGAAATTCGACGAGAGTGTGAGAGAGCAGATCAAGTCCTGCGACATATTAATAGACGGAATGAAGCCAGGATACCTCGATTCCATTGGCATCGGATACAGGCAGCTGTCTGAGGTAAATCCTGGCCTGATATACGTCGCAGTTTCGCCTTACGGTCACTTCACGCAGAAGGCAAGGGAGTTCGCAAACGTTCCGGACTCCGACCTGACGGCGCAGGCCTATAATGGATATCCTTCGCTCATAGGGAACCCATACCTCACAGGAAAGCATTCCTATCCCTTAAGAGCAGGGATGTGGGCAGCATGGGCTATGGCTGGAGTTAATGCTGCATGTGGAGCCATGATTGCCCTGATTGAAAGAAGAAAGAGCGGTAAGGGTCAGTTCGTGGACATCGCAACTCACGATGCTTTGGCTGTCATCCATTCCTTCCCAACTATAGTTGGTTTCCTCTTCGGGAAATCGAGGACGAGATACGGAACACTGGACTACATTCTCTACCCCTTTGGCTATTATAAGGCCAAGGACGGCTACATAGCTCTGGCCACGCCAACGGACCCGGACTTCAGGGCTCTGCTCAAGATCATCAAGAGGTGGGATCTCGAGCCGGATTACAAGTACAGCCTCGACAGGATTTCGGACGATCCGGAGAGGCTTAGAACCCTCGATGAAGCCCTGAACAAAGAGCTTCAGAAGTATACGGTGAAAGAGCTCGTCAGCAAGGCGAGGAAAAAGAGTAAGGGAAAGCTCATAGGCAGATTCCTCGGCGCTCCGGTTATAGTCAAGCTGAACGGGCTGCAGGAGCTTTTGAACGATCCGCACTGGAGGATCAGAAAAAGCTTCATCACCTTCAGCCCGGACGGAAAAGAGGTTTTAATCCCGAATACCGCGGTGAGGATGTCGGAGACTCCTCCGAGGATCCTTAAGGTCTTGGGCAAAGAAGTCAAAAAATCCTAATTTTTTCAAATTTGTTTGACATCTTCACCAAAAAATTTTAGTTTCGAGGAAAACCTTTGATATGAAGGTCTTTGCCTCGTGGAGCGGTGGAAAAGACAGCTGTCTGGCTCTCTACAAGGCTTTAAAGTGCGGATTGGACGTAAAAATGCTCCTAAACACGATTACGGAGGATGGAATGTATTCCCGATCCCATGGGATTCGTGCGGAGGTTTTAAAAAAGCAGGCGGAGGCGATCGGGATCGAGATCCTTCAGATAAGGACATCTTGGGAAAACTACGAGGAGAACTTCTTGCAGACCCTTTCGAGATTGAGGGAGCTTGGCTTCTCCTATGGAATTTTTGGGGACATAGATCTTGAAGAACACAGACAGTGGATCGAGAAGGTTTGCGAGAAAGCCAAAATAAAGCCTTTATTACCGTTGTGGAAGATGGGGAGGGAAGAGGTCGTGAGGGAATTCATAAACTCAGGCTTCAGGGCCGTAGTTTGCTCCGTAAAGGACGGGATTCTGGGCAGAGAGTGGCTCGGGAAAGAGATCGACGCTAACTTCATTGAAGAAATGAAAAGAGTGTCCGTTGACGTCTGCGGAGAAAATGGAGAATTTCATACATTCGTTTACGATGGCCCTATATTCAGAAAAAGGCTGAAATTAAATTTCGGAGAGATGAGATCACGGAATCGCTACAGCTTCTTGGAGATTGACGTCTGTCTGGAAGAAAAAGATTTAATTACATGAGCCTACGGCGAGCATGGACTTCGATGCCAGTGCATATATAGAGTCAAGTCTTAGGGCTTTGAGGGAGACACTGAAACCTGAAGATAGCGACAAAGTGCTCGCTGCATGTTCAGGCGGAGTTGACAGCACAGTGGCGGCGGTTCTGGTAGCAAAGGCACTTGGAAAGCCGATAAAGGCCGTATTCATCGACGACGGACTTCGCAGAAAAAATGAACCTGAAAGCGTCGTGAAACTCCTTCGCGATCTTGGTCTCGATGCCTTTATTTACGATGCGAAAAAGGAGGTTCTTGGTGCTTTGAAGGGTAAGTTCGATGCCGAGGAGAAGAGAAAGGCGTTCAGAGATGCTTTTTACACTGTGCTCGGGAAAATCGTAAGGGAAATGAACGCGAGATATCTCGTCCAGGGCACAATTGCTGCAGACATCGTTGAAACCGTTGGAGGAGTTAAGACGCAGCACAATGTTCTCGAGCAGCTGGGAATCGATACATCGAGGTACGGGTTTAAGGTTATCGAGCCAATAAAGGATTTGTACAAACCTCAGGTGAGGGAGGTCGCCCGGAAGCTCGGGATTCCAAAGGAAATCTCTGAAAGGAGGGCATTTCCAGGGCCAGGATTTGCGATAAGAATCGTTGGTGAAGTAACCTGGGAAAAACTTGAAATTCTCAGGGAGGCGACGCAGATAGTTGAGGAGGAAACAAAGGACATAGAAGCGTTCCAGAATTTTGCCGTCCTTCTGGATGTGAGGGCGACAGGAGTAAAGCAAGGAAAGAGGGTTTACGGTTACGTTCTTGTCGTCAGGGTAGTTTCATCTGAGGATGCGATGACTGGAAGGTTTGTTGAAATTCCCTACGAAAGGCTGAGGAGACTGTCGCAACGGATCACGGCCGAGGTGCCCGAGATAACGAGGGTAGTCTACGACATAACTGACAAACCACCTGCGACGATCGAGTACGAATAGAAGCATGTATTTCGAGGTCTGGATAGACGGTTCAAGAAGGGAAGACGTGATCAGGAAATTGAGATTGCTCTGTGAGGAGGTCTGGGAAGTTTCAGGGAGCTACGACCTAATAGTGCGCGCTGACAGCGAGGAGAAGGTAAAGATCGATGGAGTTCTGAGATGGAGGAGGCACTACACCTGTTAGCTCACTCTAAGACCTTTGCGACCATGTCTCCCTTTTTAACGCCTAGATCCTCTGCTACCGCCTCACATTTCGCAATCAGCAGGAAGGCTATCGGCCTAAATTCTGCCTCAGAAAGGCATTCGTAGTTTGCCATCCCCTTTGCGATGATAAGATCTGCCTCTTTCAGCCTTTTGAGCGTAATTTCTGGTAGCTCTTCAAATATAACTCCTATGGCCCCCTTTCCATTTGTTAAAACCTCGTCGGCAACTTCCTCTATTCCCGCGAGTCTTGCATCTTCGAGCGTGGCATCGTTTAGTATGGGTTTTCCTCTAACCACGACCGTAAGCCTTTTGCAGAATTTTTTTAGTTCCTTCATCAGGATTTTGTCAAAATAAATTTCGCCCGCGTTGTCTGTCAGGTAAACTACGTTTTTTGCAAGCTTTGGTATTCGATCCACGTGGTCTATTGCAAGCTTCTGGCTTAGCTTCTTTCTGAAATTCTGCTCGAATTTATCGTCGATCTCGTGCCCAAGGACGCCAAAGTCAAATTCATTCCCAACTATTGCGCACTTTACAGCCGTCCTCAATGGATCTGAAGACTCTTTAACGATACTCTCTGCCAGCCCTGCAACTTTTGAAGAGCTATCGTTCGCTCTTCTCTTCATCTCCAGATACGGGTCCTCACACCTAAGGATTTCGTAGACTCTCCTGTGGATTTTGGTTGCCAGATGGGCGTTTACAGGCTTTCTGCGATATTCTTCGCTTAAAATTTTCAGCGCCTGCTCCATGCACTTCGAGATGAGCTCTCTGTCATCGGTCACAAGCCTTGCCTCGTAGTAAACCCTGTTCAGCAAGCAGGAAGGGCATATCGGATGAATCTTCATCTCACAACCTCTTATGAATTTCCTTCAGCTTCCTTGTCCCCTCCTCGAATTTCTCTACAGCATCTTTCAGCATCAAAAAGATCTCCGGATTGTCTCCCAGCTTCTCCAACCACTCCTTGTATTTTGTCACGTGCTCCTCGTTGTGCTCGATCCAGTGTTCGAGCAACTTTTTGAATCTCTCCATGTATTATTGCAGGGATATAGGGTTTTAAAAGATTCCTAGACCACTTCCAATTCGACCTCTTCGCCTCTGTGGTCGTAGCACTTCCAGTTCCTCGGGCCGAAAGGATAGCATACGATGATGTGGTATTTACCGTATCGGGTGAACAGAAAGAAATCCTCCTCGCTCGGCTCACAGCAAGGCGAGGGATGGCTATGCACTGTTCCGTGAACCCTCATTCCGAGGGGGAGCATATCGAGATGTATGATCGCAGAACTCTCGCCTGCCATAAAGGGAAGAAAAATAAGCTCCTCAATCAAATCTTTTTTTCCCGACAGCAACGCTATGAACTCATTCGGATAGGAATCCCTTGCGATTGCAAGTATCTCCTTCAGAAGCTCCTTAGTGATCTTCATATGAACTCTCTCGGATCCGCGATCTCGCCCTTTATCGCGCTCGCAACAGCGGTTGCGGGAGAGGAGAGATAGATAAAAGCTTCAGGATTCCCCATCCTTCCCTTAAAGTTTCTGTTCTGGGTTGAAATACAGATCTCTCCATCGGCGGGAATTCCCTGATGAATTCCGACACAGGCTCCACAGCCAGGTGGAAGGATTATCGCTCCTGCTTCGACTAGGGCTGAAATTATTCCCCTCTCTATTGCCTTCAGGAGGATCCTTCTGGAGGCAGGGGCAATGATGAGGCGAACCCCCTCCTTTACTCTCCTACCTTTGATCAGCCTGTAGGCGATTTCAAGGTCTGAAAGGCGACCGTTTGTGCATGTGCCGAGGAAAACCTGGTTTACTGGAGTACCTGCGACCTCTTCCACGCTAACGACTGCGTCAACCGAGTGGGGCTTTGCGACTACAGGGGGCACCTCTTCGGCGTTTATATATATCTCTCTCTCGTAATTCGCTTCACTGTCTGCCTTAACGACTCTAAAGTCATTTTCTCGACCCATTTCGGCCAGAAATAGTCTTGTCTTTTCGTCGCTCTCGAAAAGCCCGGCCTTTGCGCCGCACTCGATAGCCATGTTTGCGATCGTCAATCTCTCCTCGATGCTCATGTTTTCCACACAATCCCCGTGGAATTCGAGGGCTCTGTAGTCGGCTCCATCTGCTCCGATTTTCCCTATGAGGTAAAGCATCAGATCCTTGGCGTAAACACCTCTCGGCATTCTCCCGCTGTAAACGACCATTATGCTCTCTGGAATCCTGAACCAATTCTTGCCAAGGGCCATTGCTACTGCAATGTCAGTTGAACCCATACCTGTTGCGAAAGCCCCTAAGGCACCATATGTACAGGTATGGCTGTCGGCTCCAACGGCAAGCATTCCCGGCTTAACGAACTTCTCGACCATTAGCTGGTGGATTATACCCTCTCCTGGAGGATTAAAATCGGCTCCAAACTGCTTTGTGAACTCGTAGATGAACTTCTGGTCATTGCTGAGCTCTCTTCTCGGAGAGGGAGCGGCGTGATCGATGAAGAAATGTGCCCTATTTACAGCTTTGTATATTCCAATCTCCTTCAGCTGTCTTATTGCCAAAGGTGCTGTACCATCCTGAAGGGCTATCTGGTCAATTTGGGCTACCACGATGTCTCCCGCATACGCATCTTTACCAGATTTTTCACTCAGGATCTTTTCGGCTATCGTCTTCATCTCTACACCTCTCAGCGAAAGGCACATCTTCGGTTAAAATAGGTTGCTAAAATCGATTTTTTCGCCTTAAGAGCGCGACGTAGTGGAATGGAAGCTCCGAGATCTTCAAGACCTCGTACCCCTTGCAGATTTCCAGTATCTCTTCGAGCGAAATCCTCTTCTCTGTTGGTGGACCGAAATCGCTCTGAACTTTTTTCCACTCCGTAATGAGCACAAATTCCGCCATTCTTGCCCAGCGGAGGTATTCAATTGGATCCTCCATCTCGTGGAGAACGTTGGAAAAAACGACGAGGTCGATTTTAAAATCGATCTTCGGAGGCTCGGAAGTGACGATGATCCCAACATTCCTTACACCCTCATCTTTAAGCCTTTGCTGAAGTTTTTTGGCCATCTCGTAGCTTTTCTCCACCGCATATACCTTTTTAAAAATTTTTGAAAGGGGAATGGTCAGGTAGCCTGTTCCAGCGCCTATGTCAAACGCGATATTTTTCTTCATGCCTTCAATACCCTCAATTATCCCTATAACTTTGTCTGGTGGAAATAATTTCTTCCTCTGGCTTGATTCGAGCTTTTCTATCTTCTCATGCCACTTCATGATGCTTACACCTGCCTGCGCATTTTGACTTAGCTACCAAACCCCGTAGATCTCTCTGCCGCATTTCCTGCATTTTCCCCCGCGGATCCGATTCTCGATAACCCTGCATCCATATCTCTTTACCAGCAATTCCCCGCAGTCAGGGCATAGGGTATTTTCGTGCCTTCCTGGCACGTTGCCCACGTATACGAAGCTTATTCCTTCTTCTTTCGCGATCCTCACGGCGAGTTCGAGCCTCTCGACTTCGGTTGGTCTCCCTCTGAGAAGGTAGGCGGGGAAGTATCTGGTGAAGTGTAGTGGCACTTCGGGGTTCGCGTACCGTAAATGATTTTCAACGACTTCTCTTATACTCTCCTCCGAATCGCTCACATTGGTGACGAGCAGATTCACGATCTCGACGTGAATTCCAAGCTTCAGAACCTCTTTAACAACTCTCCAGACGTATCTCACATCGGCGTTCAAAAATTTCCTGTAAACCTCCTCTCCGCCCTTGACGTCGACCTTTATCGCATCAAGCCCGACTTCTCTGAGCTTCTTCAGGGCTAAAACGCTCATGTAACCGTTCGAGACGAGCGTTGTGAGCAGCCCATTTTCCTTTGAGATTCTGAAAACGTCGACAAGAAATTCAAAAAGCAGTGTTGGCTCGTTCAGGCTGCCGCATACGCTGATATCTCCTCTCTCCAGGGCTTTTTTGACTACGTAATCCGGACGGACCTCTTCACCAGTGGGCAGCCCTCTCGAGATCCTCCAGTTTTGACACCACGGGCAATCGAAATTGCACGAGTATGTGGCAAATGTCATGCTCGTACTGCCGGGCTTGAAGTGAAAGAAGGGTTTTATCTCTATGGGCCTACTCTCAAGAGCGCTAAGCCTGCCGTAGGTCAAGGTGTAAAGTCTACCCTCTTTATTCACCCTTACGCCGCAGAAACCTTTTTCACCGTCTCCGATCTTGCAAAATCTGTGGCAGAGCTGGCAGAGGACGTAATTTCCGAGATGTCTGTAGAGCCGCGCCTCTCTCATAAACGGATTTCACCATGTAAGGGTCATCCCTGGTTTATACCGCCCCCGCCGGGAATCGAACCCGGGTCTGAGGCTCCGAAGGCCTCCAGGATGTCCGCTACCCCACGGGGGCTGCTCTTCTTTCAGTGGAATCGCAATACTTTAAGCTTTCTGATCTTCAGCCCCAAAAAGATCTAAAAGCTTAAAGCTTGAGATCGAACTTAGCTCATGAAGATCGGCTTCGTAGGTGCTGGCAGAGTCGGAAGTCTTTCCGCTTATACGTGCCTGATGAACATGGATCCCGACGAAATAGCTTTGGTCGACGTCCTAGAGGACTTGGCTGTCGGTGAGGCGATAGACCTATCCCACGCCGCTGCAGTTGCTGGTAAATTTCCAAAGATCGTGGGTGGAAGCGATTACTCTCTACTGAAGGGTAGCGAAGTCGTCGTGGTCACTGCGGGATTTGCGAGAAAGCCAGGAATGAGTAGACTCGATCTCGCAGCTAAGAACGTCGAAGTTATTAGGGATGTTGCAAAGAACGTGGTAAAGCATTCTTCGGAGAGCAAGATCCTCGTGGTCACGAATCCACTCGATCTGATGACCTACGTTGCCTGGAGAGAGAGTGGCAAGAAGCGTGAGGAGGTATTTGGAATGGGCAGTCTCCTCGACTCCGCAAGGCTCATGCAAAGGCTGCGATCGGCGAATATTAATGCCACCAGGGCATGGATTCTCGGAGAGCATGGGGACTCCATGTTCATCGCAGAAAGCCTTGCTGATGTTAAAGCAGACTGGGAGCAGGTTGAAAGGGATGTTAGACAGATAGCAGCGGAGGTCATAAAGAGAAAAGGAGCAACCGTATACGGACCGGGAACTGCCGTCTGCAGAATGGTCAGGGCTGTAGTCGAGGATCTCGGCGAGATAATCCCCACAAGCGTCGTGCTCAAAGGAGAGTACGGTATAAGCGACGTTGCTCTCGGAGTTCCTGCAAAACTCAGCAGAAATGGAGCTGAGGTCTTGGAGCTTGAACTCAGTGATAGAGACCTTGAGAAGCTCCGGAATTCAGCAAACGTCCTGAAAAAGTGGTTGAAGGATTTAGGCTACTGAGCTTTCAGCGGTTTAAGTGTCGCAAAGGCAACGATAGTCCCAATTACCGCGAGAAGCATGACGAATTGAAAGACCATCAGATAAGAGCCGAGAATGTCCTTGGATAGTCCCGCCAGCAAATTTCCGGCTACAGCTCCTACGCCGTAGGCAGTATAGACGAGGCCGTAGTTTCTCGCATAGTCCTTCAACCCAAAGAAGTATGCTGTTGACGCCGGAGCTGTTGCGAGCCATCCCCCAAGGTTGAACCAGAGAACTCCGAAGGCAATGGCGTAGACTTCGAGTGAGTAGGGAATGAGGAAGAGAACGAGTGAGGCTGAGAATATGAGCGAGAAGGAGAGCATTGCGGTTTTTCGAGGCCCGAATCTGTCCACTAAGGCGCCGAAGAAAGGTCTGCCGAGACCGTTTAGCAGGGCAAAGGGCACCATTAATGCAGTAAGCACAGCAGAGACCGTATCTTCTGGAATTCCGGCATTTTCCGCTACTTCGAGTCCAGCGGGTTTGGAAATTCCGATTGCCATGAGTCCGGCGAGGGTTCCTATAGCGAATGAGCTCCAGAGTCCGTAAAATGTCCTTGTTTTAACGATTTCCTCTCTGCTCAACTCAGCGAGAACGGATCTCTTTCCCTCCATTTTCAAATTTTCTGTCTCACGTTGCTTGTCTGGAAATCGCAGGAAGGATGCCGATACCATCGTGATGACGAAGAAAGCGATTCCGAGTATTCTTAGGGAGTTGAAAATTCCGAACCTCGATGTCAGCAAGTCCAGAATGGGGGCGATGACCGCAGCGGAGAATCCGAAGCCAAATAGAGTTATGCCGAGAGCTAAACCCCTTTTGTCTGGAAACCATCTGCCAACGGTGACTATTGGGCAGTTGTAGGCGATCCCAACTCCGATTCCTCCGAGAACTCCGTAGAGGAAAACCAATTGGATTGGCGAAGTCGCAAATGAAGCCGAAAATCAGCCAAGGCTTAAAAGAATTGCACCGATGTATGCAACCCTTCGGGGACCATATCTCTCGATGTATTTCCCTGCTAGGGGCATGGTTGCTGCGAAGAAGACGAGGAAGACGATAAATGGCAGCAGCATTTCCGTGGCCGATATTTCGAGTCCGAGATCTTCGAATGCCTTTCTTAATGGAACCTGCAGCACGCTGTAGGCATAGATAGAACCAAGACAAAGGTTTAAGATCAGGCCGGAGAAGACGATGATCCACCTTCTTTCACCACTAATGCGGATTTTTTCTGCCATCGCCTTAGCTGAACGATTCAGGAATAAGAAGCTTGCTGAGCGAAGGTGGGCAAAAGGCTTAAATGTCTGCAAGCACACAGCATGATATGATGGTCGTGAAGTATTTTGAAGAACTTTTTAAGACTGCGAGGGCCTTCAATGAATTCCTTTTGACTATATCGGATCCGAGAACGTCTTTCAAGGAGCTAAGTGATCAGGAATTTGAGGAGTTTTACAAAAACAGCGGTAAGCTGATTTTGGAGCTTAATAGAGCTTACTGGGGCTTTTTGTTCGAACTATCAAAGGCCCTCGCCAAGGGGGACAGTGATGAAATAGCAAGGGCAGTGGGAGATGCTATGGCCAGATTCGAGGAGATTTATGCTGATTACATGGACAATCCGGTGGTTTCAGCATGGATCAACTCCATTAACAGCGCATACATGCGCTCTTTGCTTAACCTGCAGAACTTTACAAGCGCCATGCTTCACGCGTTCGGCATGGTGTCGAGAAGGGACATCATAGCCCTTTCAGAGGCATACGTTGATCTGAAGGGGGACATAAAGAAGGAGTCGAGAAAAATACTCGAGGAGGTCAGGGCGTTGAAGGAGAAAATTGAAAAGATGGAGAAGCCGAGGGAGGGTGGTTCCAATGCTCAGTGAGGTTTTAAGAAATTACAGAAGAGCTTTGAAGCTCACTGAATGGTTCATAAAGAATCCCAGTTTTTTGCCTGTAACAGAGGACAAGCCATACCTGATACCAGACGTCAAGATAGGGGCGACTCCAAGGATCGAGATCTCCTCCGACGATGGCGTTAAGCTATATCGCTACGAGCCGATGACTGAAAAGCAGTACGAAATCCCTCTGCTAATCGTTTATGCGTTGATAAACAAGCCCTACATTCTCGACCTGACACCACAGAGGAGCGTGGTGCGAAAGCTGCTCCAGGCAGGATTCAATGTCTACATGATCAAGTGGGGGGATGCAACGATAGCGGATCAGTTCTCCTTAGACAGCTACATCGACATATTCCTCGCAGATTTTGTAGAAGACGTGAAGAAAGACTCTGGATCCGAAAAAGTTTCGATCCTCGGCTACTGCATGGGTGGGGGAATGAGTGCAATGTACACAGCCCTTTACCCGCAGAACGTGAAGAACATCCTCTTCTTAGCCTCAACGCTCTACTTCGAAAAGAAGATCGGCGGTCTTGTCACCCTTGCGGACAAGAGATTCTTCAATCCTGAAGAGATCGTTGCCCCCTTCGGCTACGTGCCTTCTTGGTTCCTGACGGAGAGATTCAAGATCCTCGAGCCCTGGGGCAACTACTTCGGCAAGTACATAAATCTGTTCATTAACGCTGAGAGCGAGGAATTTTTGGACGACTTCTTCAGGATGGAACGCTGGATCCATGACGGCGTAAATGTTGCCCCTGGAGCTTATGTGAGATACAATCAGGAGCTCTACCAGAACAATGCGCTCGCTGAAGGGAAGCTGTATATTAAGGGAAAGAGGGTGGATCCGAAAAGGATTAACATGCCTGCAGCAGCAATCGTTGGACTGAGAGACCATCTGGCTCCACCGGAGAACACGCTGAAATTCCTTGACGTTATCGGGAGCAAGGATAAGGCAGTATTTCAGGCAGACGTTGGTCATGTTGGTCTCGTCGTCTCTCGAAGGGGGATGGCATTGTGGGACGATGTAGCTAAGTGGCTTGCAGAGAGAAGTGGTAGGCTTACGAAGACGAAAGAGATCTGAATGTTTGAGCCGAAGGCAATAGCGATCGATCTGGATGGCACAATAACCGATCGAAGAAGAGCGCTGAATCTTAGAGCCGTCGAAGCGCTGAGAAAGCTAAAGATTCCAGTGATAATTGCCACGGGAAACGCTCCATGCTTCGCCAAGGCCGTTGCGAAGGTAATGGGGGTCTCTGATGTCGTTATCTGCGAAAATGGAGGAGTGGTCAGATTCGCTTACGACGGCGAAGACATCGTTCTGGGAAGCAAGGAGAAGTGCATGAGGGCACTTGAGGAGCTAAGAAAGCATTTTAGCGTGGAGCTTCTGGATTTTGAATACCGCAAGTCCGAGGTCTGCTTGCGGAGGAACTTCGAAATCCAAAGAGCTCGGGAAATCCTGAGGGATTTCGACGTCAGGCTTCTCGACTCAGGGTTTGCATATCACATTTCCGATACGAACGTGAACAAGGGAAAGGCTTTGGAATTCATAGCAGACCATTTGGGAATACCAGCAAAGGATTTCGCGGTAATTGGAGATTCTGAAAACGATATAGAGATGTTTAGGGTTGCTGGATTTAGGATTGCTGTTGCGAACGCGGATCTCAGGCTTAAAGAGCTTGCGGATCTCATAACGCCTTCAAACGATGGCGATGGAGTTGTTGAAGCTCTGGAGTTTCTGAGGCTAATTTAGCCGTCAGGAGGTTCAATTCGCCCCTCTTTCCAAGAATTATTTCCATTGCCTCCTCAATTTTTCTCGAAATTTCGGCTGACGGCTTTAGATCTCTTTTGAGCTTCACGTTTTTGCAGAAGTCGTCAACGTAGACGAAGAGTTCCTCCCCTCCATACTCGAATAAGGCCCTCTCGTCCCCCTTTTTGAGTATCGAGAAGGGATAGAGTTTGCATGCAATGGGCTTCGAGTTCCCCAAGGAGCAGAGAGTTCCTTTCTGGAAGGGGCAGAGCTTTCCGAGCTTCTTTATGTAAAACCTTCCGGCTCTCTCCTCGATCAGCCCAGTCCCTCTGAGCTTCAGGTATTCGTATGCCCTCAGCCTCACGCGATACTCCTTGCAGCAATCGCCGCACGCATCGCAGTGCCATGAAGCGACGAGCCTCCATGGCACGTGCATAGCGACAATAAGGCTCTGAATTTAAACTTCTTGCTCCTCCTTCCCTCATGGGATAGAGTTTTATTTTTCTCCGTAGACCTAGAGCATGGAAAAAAGGATTAAGGAAAATTTGCTCGCCGATGAGATAGGGCAGATCGCCGAAAAAGACCTGGATTTTGCTGAAAATCTGGCTGAGAGCATTCAGGATAGCGAAGCAAGGGTCATGGCCTTTCTTAACCTTTACAAGGTATCAAAAAAGAACGAATTCGTTGAAAAAGCTTTGAAAGCTGCCAAGAGCGATGAGGACTTCCTGAGAATAGTCGATGTCTGCGGTATTGACGTAGTGGAGTCGATCAGTGACAGCTACAGGAAAGATTTAGCTTACGCTTCTCTTTTCGAAAGAACGGGCAGTTTAGAGTATCTTGAAAGGATCTCTGACGAGAGAATATCCTCTGCGAGTATGAAGAGAGTCTCGGAAAAGCTTTCTTTTCCGGAAAGCCTTGAATTTGCAAAGAGCATTCCAGATCCCTACTACAGGTGTCTCGCTCTCGTGCAGATTTCGGAGAAAGAAGGGATTGACTTGAGAAGCGAGATCGAGGAGTCACTCAACGAGGTGGAGAATCTCTGGCTGCAAAAATGGCTGCGGGCTCGAGTGAGCGAAAAATTAAAACGGTGATGCCCATCAGACGAAGCGGGGAATCGCATTCGTAATACTTGCACTCCTGATCACACCGTTGCTCTTCCCGTTCACGCTCCTTTACTCTGTCCCGCTTCTCAGCATAGGGCTAACGTTAATCTTATTTAGGTGTAGGGAGGAAATCATAGAAAAACCCTTGAGGTGGAAGAATGGGAGAGATCATCGTTACGACCACGGACTTCGTTCTCGGCTACGAGGTTGAAAGGGTGCTCGGCGTGGTCTTTGGAAACACTGTGAGGGCAAAGCACATAGGCAAGGACATTTCTGCCCTGTTTAAGAACATAGTTGGTGGTGAAATTCAGGAATACACTGAAATGCTCTCAGATGCGAGAAAGGAGGGCGCTTAACAGGCTAATAAAGGCTGCAAAAGATCTTGGGGCTGACGCCGTGATAAACGTTCGTTTTACAACCTCTCAGACAATGGCCGGGGCAGCAGAGCTCCTTGCATATGGAACTGCTGTTAAGCTGAAAAAGAGGTTTTAGCTCAAATTCAAGAAAACGTTAAATTCTTGCACCCGCAAATCTCTGGCATGAGGAGGTCTTTGCTCGACATTCTTGCATGTCCTAAGTGCAAGTCTGATCTCGAGCTCGAGGTTCTCGAGGAAAATGAGGAGGAAATAGTAACTGGAAAACTCATCTGCAGGAAATGCAACGTTTTTTATCCGATAGAAGACGGGATACCCAACTTTCTGGTGTAGCTATGAAATTCATCGTCGTCACTGGAGGAGTGATGAGCGGCCTCGGCAAGGGGATCACTGCAGCATCCATAGGCAGGCTCCTCGTCGACTTGGGCTATCGAGTTGTTCCGATAAAAATTGACCCTTACATAAACATCGATGCAGGCACGATGAATCCATTTCAGCATGGCGAGGTCTACGTGCTGAAGGACGGCACCGAGGTCGACCTAGATCTTGGTCATTACGAGCGCTTCATCGGCTTAGAGCTTACAGGAGAGCACAACATAACCACTGGTAAGATCTACAGGCGCGTTATCGAGAAAGAAAGAAGGGGAGAGTATCTGGGGCAGACCGTGCAGATAATTCCGCATGTGACAGATGAGATCAAAGCATGGATAAGGGAGGTTGCGAGGAAGACGGATGCGGAGATATGCCTAATCGAAGTCGGGGGCACGGTTGGAGACATAGAGAGCATGCCCTTCCTTGAGGCGATAAGGCAGATTAGGAACGAGGAAAGGGATGGGAACTTCCTGCTCGTTCACGTCACGCTGATCCCGCTCGATGCAGGAGGAGAGCAGAAGACGAAGCCGACTCAGCACAGCGTCAAGGAGTTGAGAGAGCTTGGACTGTATCCCGACGTGATCGTCGGAAGGTGTAAGGAGAAGCTGAAGGAGTCGACAAAGAGAAAAATAGCCCTATTCTGCGACGTTGAAAAGGAGGCTGTGATAAGCAACGAGGACTGCGACATTTACGAGGTCCCTCTAAGGTTCAGGGAGGAAAGGCTGGACGAGGTCATTATGAGAAAGCTGAGACTCGAGAGAAGAAAAAAAGGCACGGAGTGGGAGGAGTTCGTTAAAAGAATGAGAGAATTGCAGGATTCTGTCGATATCGCGGTCGTAGGGAAATACGTGGACGTCAAGGATGCATACATAAGCATAAGGGAGGCTCTGAAGCACGCCGGGGTTCACATAGGTTGCAAGGTGAACTGCGTCTGGATCGACAGCGAAAAGCTTGAGAGGGGCAGCGTGGAGCTCGATTACGACGGCATTCTCATACCCGGAGGTTTTGGAAAGCGTGGGGCTGAGGGAAAGATCGCGGCGATAAGGTATGCGAGGGAGAATAACATTCCCTTCCTCGGCATTTGCTTTGGCTTCCAGCTCGCCGTTGTTGAGTTCTCGAGAAATGTCTGCGGGATCAGGAATGCGAACAGCTCGGAGCTTTCTGACTCGGGAGAGTGCGTGATAGATCTGCTGCCGGAGCAGAAGCAGATAAGGGAGCTCGGAGGGACGATGAGGCTTGGAGAGATCGAGGTGACGATAAAGCCGGGAACCATTGCGCACAGACTTTACGGCAGGGATAGGGTTTTTGAGAGGCACAGACATCGCTACGAGGTGAATCCAGATTTCATACCAAAACTCGAAAGCAATGGCCTCGTTTTCAGCGGATGGAGCGATGAAAAGCGGAGAATGGAGATCCTTGAACTTCCGGCTCACCGCTTTTTCTTTGCAACGCAGTTCCATCCCGAGTTCAAATCGAGGCCACTTCTGCCCTCGCCGCCATTCGTCGGATTTATCTCTTCCGCTCTTAAATTCAGAAGGGAAAAGAGTGTGAAATGACAAAGTATTTTATATTTCCCCTTCACTTTCTCCATGCCCTTGGATCCTGCCTTGAAGAAAGTTCTGGATCTATACAGAGAGGGACCGAGATTTGAGCCAGCTATTTCTGTTGAGGAGTATCGCAGGTTCACGAACAGAATCTTCGAGGCGATAGCAAGAGTTGCCGATGAGAAAGTCTCGAGGGTGGAGGATAAAATCGCCAAGGGGAGAAATGGAGATATAAGGATCAGGGTATACCAGCAAAAGGCCAATTCTGAGATGGGTTGCCGATCACGCAGAGGAGATCGGGGTCGATAAGGACAGGATTTTTGTCGGAGGAGACAGTGCTGGCGAAAATCTCGCCACAGTGGCGAGCATAATTGCAAGAGACAGAGGAGAAAACTTCGTAAGGGGGCAGTTTTTGATCTATCCTGTTGTTAACCTCTCAGGAGTAACGCCTTCGAAACTCGAGTTCGGCTCAAGGGGAATACTGACCGAGGAGATCATGCTCTGGTTCAACAGGCAGTATCTGGAAAGCGTTGATGATGCGAGGAACCCACTTGCCTCACCCATACTTGCCGAGCTCAACGATCTCCCTCCAGCGCTGGTTGCGACGGCCGAATACGATCCGCTGAGGGATGAAGGCGAGCTTTACGGAGCCCTGATGAGAAAGAGTGGAAGCGAAGCTGTCGTAGTCCGATACAACAGCATGATACACGGATTTCTGAACTTCTACCCGTTTGTCAGAGCGGGAAAAGAGCTAATATCCCAGATAGCCGCCGCGATAGCCTTCGCTTAGCTCTTTCTCAGCTTGTTTATCTCGCTCTTCAGCTCCATCGCCGTTCGGAACAGAAGATGTGTGATAAGACCGAAGACGAAGAACTGAACCCCGACTAAGATGAACATCGTTGTAAGAATTGCCAGCAGAACGTGCGTTATCCCCTTAAGCCATGCGTAGACGACGTAAGAGCCAGTAAGCAGTCCGAGGACGATGAAAATGGCTCCAAGGAAGTATATGTATCTTGCGGGGCTGTATCGCC
>Ga0071330_1062574_pt1 | contig 46343 bp, 32 predicted proteins | sample GBScel77sediment_FD_63802 | JGI IMG/M metagenome (GOLD analysis project Ga0071330, IMG submission 63802) | Hot spring sediment microbial communities from Great Boiling Spring, Nevada - Cellulolytic enrichment Sediment 77C v2 (version 2) | ecosystem: Environmental > Aquatic > Thermal springs >...
CGTCCCTCGCCCCAAACCTTACCAAGACATCCCACTCCTGCCTTACTGAACCATCGCTTCTAACATCAACAGCCAAAGGAACATTGTTCTTGAGCAAGATGACTTGGACACCATTGTTTCCCGTTGGTGGGTCAGGAGGAAGCCCAATAGCCAAACCTCTCGTCCCATTGGCAATTCCCATCACCGCTTCTCCGACGCTCCCATCCACCGACGCTTGCAACCTTATGCTCCATCCATTACCCTTTGCCACTCGTCCCTCTCCCCTCGTCCCTCGTCCCTTTCCTTGACTTGGTGGTGGCAAAACAAGTTCACAATCAGTGTGAGCATAGACCCAATAGCCTTTCCAAGGCTCAATTTGCCCTTTGACGCCTGAGATGATGCTTGTGTCATAAACCAACACATATCGCCCTGTGTTGGGATTATTGGCATCCTGCTCCCATCCCCAAGCATAGTCCTCAATCCATCCTGCCTGTTGCGCTTGTTCTAGCGTTTTCTCCTCACCACTTCTCCTAACCTTGAACTCGTTCAAATTCCAAACAAGAGCACGAAGCCAAGGATTGCCAATCATGTTCCACCCTTTCTTGAGCGGGGTAAAGAAAGGTTTTGTTTCATCAGGCAATCCACCATAAACTTGAACAATCTTCTGGTCAGGAAGGTAAACCCAATACCCTCGCCCGGGAACTCTTTTCGGCTCAACAAACTTAGTGAAATCAGTCGGGTCATTATCGTAAAGCACATAATCACCTTGTCCGTTCTTCGCTTCAGGATTCCACCTCGCCCATTTGTTTCCCTCAAACAAGAAAACTGGCTTAGGGTCAGCATCCTCGCTTTCAACAGGAACGCTCACCATGTGCAAACCTTTGGGTAAAATCGGTGGCTCTCCTATCGTTATGCGCGCATCCGAATCTTCAGGCTCAGGTTCTTTGTTCCCAGCAATATCACTGGCAACAGTGTAGAAGCGATAGTTGTATCCAAACTTACCCTTAAAACTAAACTTCGGCTCAGCAGAACCAGACAAAGTGCTGTAGTGACGATATTTCCTTTCACCGATGATAACTTGCCTTGTTCCTCTAAAGTTCACCCTCTCTTCACTAACCCAAAGTGCAACTGTATCAACCCCAGAAACATCGTCGCTCGCTTCAAAGCGAACTTCAATGTTTCCTTGATTTTGGACACCGCAGTCAACGCACCTTCCATAGTTGGCAACATGAGAAACTTGCCTACCAGCAAGCGACCGAGAACCTGTTATCTCTTTCACCTGACTTTGCGGTGGCTCTCTGTCAACGGTAACTACAACTTCATTGGTTTCCATTGGCGGGTTGACATCAAACACGATAGTTGCCTTGTTCTTGACTTGTGCGCCAGACTGGACATCTTCTTTCAAGCGAACTTCAAAAGCGACCCATCCTTCACCTTCGGGAGGGTTTTGGTTCGGTGGCAAGAAACCTTCAGGGTGAAGTTGCCCAGTGTCAGGGTCTATTCCTCGGAAAGTCACGGTAACGGTTCTGGTTGCTTCATCAAGGCTTCCACGAATTTGAACGATGATGTTCTTTCCTTCAGGTCTAAGGTCAACATCTAAAGACAAAGTTTTGGAGTTAAGTGGGACGGAGAAGGTTCGGTTTCCGAAGCCGACACTTGTGAAAGAGAAAGTTGAAAGGTCTATTTCGTCGTCAAGGACATCAGTTATGATGACTTCTTGGGCGGGTGCAGGCTGGACAGGAGGCAGTGGCGGAACATTCTCAAAGAGAACACGATAAGGCAGAGATTCCCATGGTTGGATGAACCCTTCACGACCAACTACTCCCACTTTCATGTTCGGGTCCCAAGACTGGACAATTTCCGATTCTCCACCCGTATCGCCGTAGGCTTTTCTAATCCCTTCCACGCAGTCACCTATCCCAGAGATAACCGATGTGATAGGGCTGTAATACTTCACAAACTTCTTCAACACCTTGCCTGCACCTCTTTTTTCCATTTCGCCAATAGCCGTTTTTGTCCCTCGGTCAATTATTTCATCTTGAGCAGCGCCTTTCATCCTATCTATTTCTTCATTAACTTCAGGTGGTGTGAAGCCATTATTGCCCAATATTGCTCTGGCAATTGACTCGCACGCTTTTTCAATGACGAAACTTAAAGCCCAACCAGCCATAACATCCAATGCAAATGCTAAAAGCGGAGCAACCCTTTCATTCCTTGCGCCAATATGTCTTGTGCTTGTGACTTGCAACTGGATAGTGTAAGTGTGTGTGCCAGGGGGCAAATCGCGCATGAAAGCCTCCAAATAACCTTCCTCTTGTCCGAAAGAAATCTCATCAATTACCCTTCCATCGGGAGCAACAACTTTTGCTGTCCCAGTAAACTCATCGGTGTTCAATGACATTTTAGCAGCGAGGATGAGGTCTATCGGCTCATTATAAGGGTTAACCACTGTGACGGGAATGGATTCAATTCGCCCCACACGAACTCGTGTGGGCATAGTGAAACTGAAACCGCGCATCACTTGAAACGACTGAGAAGGAGATGGTTCTGACCAGTTGTTTTCTCCAACACGCTTCACACGCGCCCGCCAGTATAGGGTAGCATATAGTGGGAAAGCATAACGGGCGATGAAGCCTGCAGGCTCGTCAGGGGCATACTCTGTTTTGCTCCACATTGTAGGGTCTACGCTTTGGTCAAAACTCAAAACTTGTTGCTTGAATTGAGGGTCACTGCTCACCTCAATGCGATAATGTAACCGTGCGCTTAAGGGTAACCCAGCAATATCCGCTTTCATTCGGAAAATTGGAATTTGGATAACATCTCCTTTCGGCTCGTAAAATGTCCACTGAATTTGCAGTTTGAGAACGAAATTCCTGACTTCGCTCACAGGACTCCATTCAATCCCATCAAAAGCGTATGCTCGCCACTGATAAGTCCCAGATGGTAACTGAGAAATCGTCAATGTGGCTATTTCGCCACTGGCGTAAAAAGCCTTATCCCAGCCACTTGTGTCTTTTGTCTGGTCAAAAGTTTGCACAACTTGCCCATTTTGCAAAATTTCAATTTTGAACCTAAGCCTTTGGTGGTCCGGGTCAGTGGTGGAAAGTTTTAATTGAATTGGCAATGCCGTCAGTGTTGAATTGTCTGCAGGAGAAAGCAAAGTTGGAATTGATGGCGGATTGTTGGGCGCTAATGTCCCTAACCTCCACACCGCTATCCCACCACCCGCTGAAGCGAGGGATTGCCCGTCGGGAGAAAAGGAAACGGAAAATGTCCAAAGATCGCCTAAATAACTGTGTCCCCTTAAAGTCTTGACCAACTTTCCGTCAGAAACTCTCCAGATTTTGGTTGCATCGCCAAGTTCTGCTGATGCCAAAAATTGACCGTCAAGTGAAAAAACAAGAGACTTCACAGAACCCGTAGGTCCAGTTAAAGTTCCTGCCAAACTCCAATCCGAGACCCGCCAAAGTTTGATGGTATAGTCCCCAAAACCCTGTGAAGCCAATAATTGACCGTCTGGAGAAAAGGCAACAGAGTAGCTTGAACTTTCTAAGGTTTTCACCAAACTGCCGTCTGAGAGTCTCCAAATTTTAACGGCAAACATTTCACCTGATGCAAGATATTGTCCATCGGGAGAAAAGGCAACTGAATTGACACTTTCTTCTGTGACTATGGCTCTGACCAAATTACCGTCCAAAACACTCCAAACCCTGATAGTCTTATCGTCACTTCCTGATGCCAAAAATTTTCCGTCAAGGGAAAAGGTGACGGAGTTGATGCCACGCGTGTGTCCATTTAGGGTTCTCGCCAAACTGCCATCTGAGACATTCCACAATTTGACAGTTTTGTCCCAACTTCCAGATGCCAAAAGTTGACCGTCAGGGGAAAAGGCAACAGAAGAGACGCCATCTCTGTGTCCAGTTAATGTCCTAATCAACTCTCCATCCGACGCGCGCCAAATTTTAACAGTATTGTCCCAACTTCCTGACGCTAAAAGTTGGCCGTCAGGGGAAAAGGAAGCAGAAGAAACTATGTATGTGTGCCCATCCGAAATTCTGACCAAACTCCCATCCGAGATTCTCCACAGCCTAAAGGTGTTGTCATAACTCACTGAAGCCAAAAGTTGACCATCGGGTGAAAAAGCGACGGAAGACACCGACGAAGCATGACCTGTCAATGTCCTAACCAAACTGCCATCTGATATGCGCCAAAGTTTAACGGTGTTGTCTAAACTCCCTGATGCTAAGGTTTGACTGTCGGGTGAAAAAGCAATAGATGTCACCAACCCTGCTTTTGTTGTCAAGTCCCTTTCAAGGCTTCCGTCAGTAACGCGCCAGAGTTTTATAGACCCATCGTAACTACCTGATGCCAAAAATTGACCGTTAGGAGAAAAAGCGACGGAAGACACCGACGAAGCATGACCTGTCAATGTCCTAACCAAACTGCCATCGGAAACTCGCCACAACTTGACAGTCATATCTAAACTGCCTGACGCTAAAAACTGATTGTCAACGGAAAAGGCGACGGAACTGACAGCATCGGTGTGACCTGTTAGTGTCTGGTGCAAACTCCCATCGGATAATTTCCAGATATGGACGAACTTATCCTTACTCCCTGAAGCCAAAAATTGTCCATCGGGTGAAAAGGCAACGGAAGTGACTTCAGAAGTATGAGCCGTCAATGTCCTGACCAAACTCCCGTCCGAGACATTCCACAATTTGACAGTTTTGTCTGAATGTCCTGAAGCCAAAAACCGACCGTCGGGCGAAAAAGCAACCGATGTAGCCAAGCGATCAGCCTCCATGAAAGTTACCCACTTGCCGTCAGCAATTTGATAGATACCGACTTGACCGAAGCCATCTGTAGTAACTGCTATGAACTGACCGTTTGGTGAGAAGGCGATACTGTAACCAGAGATAAGTGGCTTCAACCAAAGAATGTCCTGCATCCAATCGCTACCTTGTCGGAATCGTGATGGAATCAGAGCAATAGGTTGAGAAGATTGTGGAATAGGAGGATTGGAGAACAAAGACGAAGGTGCAACGGGATTAATTGCTCGCTTGGACATCCACTGTTTCGTCTCTTCATCCTTTCGTTGACCCATCGTTACCGTTAACAGAAACAAAACTGCAAATGCCATGGAAAATGAACCGACTTGAGACATCAATTGACTTTTCTGAATTTTCATCACCCACACCTCCAGATGAGAGCAAGAAGAGCCCTTTAACCATGAAGCGGATCAAGCGATTAGCCCTTTTGCTCTAATTGATTACTGCAAGCAAAAGCGAAGGGGTAAAATGGGAGGGAAACTGTGCAGGCAAGCAGGAAGGAAAACGGAGCCTTCAAAACTTGTCTGCAATCAATTTCCTTTCCATTTTCCCCGCACCCATCGCTTTCACCGACATCTATTGTGACCTGAATGAAAGCAAAAGTAAAGACCTTAAGATGAGCCACAAATTTCGTTTCTGGATGGCACATCTCCCGCTGAATTTCGGTCGGGCAGGAGCCTGACCCTCCCGACGACGCTGAAATTTTGCATCGCCACTCTGACAGAACTCTGGCAAGTTTTTGTTCGCGCCTTACGGCGCTCCTACCGATTTTTGGTCGGGCAGGAGCCCGACCCTTCAAGGCAAGTAACAAACGGGGAAATTGCTGACAAAATTTAATTGCTCAATCGCAGAATTTGGTTTGCCTGCGAGGTGAAATTTCATGTTGAGCGCCATCGCTGACCAAGCCCGCGAACTTTTGGAACGCTTGAAAGAATTGGGTGATGCACTTTGACTTGGAATCCAAGCGGAGCCAGATCGCTGAGTTGGAAGAACAAGTCAATCAACCCGATTTTTGGAATGACCCGCAGAACGCCGCCCAAGTCACCAAGAAACTTGGTGCTCTCAAAAGCGAAGTGGAACGGTTTGAAAACTTGCAGCAGCGTTTGAGGTCAATCGTTGAGTTGGCTGAACTGGCGATGGAGGAAAACGATGAAAGCGTTCTGCACGATTTGGAGAGAGAACTCGCAGAGGCAGAGCAAATTTTCCGGCAAGTTGAAATAAGCGTTTTGCTGTCCGGTGAGCATGACCGAAGCAACGCAATTTTGTCAATTACGCCTGGCGCTGGCGGAACTGACGCCCAAGATTGGGCAGCAATGCTCGCCCGTATGTATCAGCGTTGGGCACAGCGACATGGCTTTGAGTTCGAGATTCTGGACTACTCTGAAGGCAAAGAGGCTGGCATCAAAAGTTTCACCGCACTTGTGAAAGGCGATTACGCCTATGGGTTGCTCAAAACAGAAAGAGGCGTCCATCGGCTTGTCCGCATCTCCCCCTTTGACGCCGACAAAAGCAGGCACACTTCTTTCGCTGCCGTTGATGTCATCCCTGAAATCGGCGAGGACATCAAGATTGACATTCGGGAAGAGGATTTGGAAATTGAGACATTCCGTTCCTCTGGTCCCGGCGGGCAGCACATGCAGAAAAACGAAACAGCAGTCCGCATCACCCATAAACCCACAGGCATTACGGTCACATGCCAATCAGAGCGTAGCCAGCACCGAAACAAGGAAGTGGCTTTGCAAATTCTGAAGGCGAAACTTTACGAGTTGGAGCGCCGCAAACGAGAGGAAGAGTTGGCAAGGCTAAGGGGAGAGTTACCTGAAATAAGTTTCGGCAGTCAAATCCGAAGTTATGTCCTGCATCCTTACAAACTGGTCAAGGACCTGAGGACAGAAGTTGAGACCAGTGATGTGGAAAGTGTTCTGGATGGCGATTTGGACGAGTTCATTTACGCAGCACTGAAGAAGGAAGCAGCAAGGAAGGTAAACGCGACTGTCAATGAGGGCGCTTCAGAGAGGCATAGCAAACCTTGAGCATCAACTTGACCAAGTCGGGAGTGACGGAGACGCCCAAGCACAACTCAAGAGCCTTTTCGTTGGTGTAAACAAGCATCGGGACACCGTCAACGGTCTTACAGCCTACCTGCTTTGCTTCCTTTAAGAGGCGAGTTTGGACGGGGTTGTAAACGATGTCAAAGACGATCAACCCGTTATGTAGCGCTTCGGGAGGAACTGGCATTTCCCCTTCGTTGGGATGCATCCCCACAGATGTCGCATTGACCAACAAATCGCATCTTCTCAGTTCTGGGACGAAGGATGAAGGATGGAGTGGGAGGGCTTTGATGTCTTTGAACCCGAGTTTTCTTTTGACTTCCGCTTCCAATTTTTTCGCCCGCTCTATAGTCCGGTTGAAAAGGACTAACTCTGCAGCGCCTTCCAAAGCGAACTGGAAAGCCAGAGCCCGTCCTGCCCCACCAGTTCCGACAATGGCGATTCTCTTCCCCTTGATGTCAATTCCAGCCTCTTTTAGACTTCGGCTCGCTGCGTAGCCATCAGTGCTGTAAGCGATTGTTTTGCCGTCTTTGAAAACGAGCAAGTTAGCGCTTCCCATCAACTGGGCAAATTGGTCACGCTCATCAGCAAGTCGGAAGGCATCTTCTTTGTGAGGGATTGTCACCATAATGCCCAAAACTCCAGCCGCCTTGAACCCTTTGACCACATCCCTCAAAAACCCTTTCGGAACTCTGAAAGCTATGTTTCGGACATTCAAGCCAAGCCGTCTTAGAGCAGCGTTTTGAATTCGTGGAGTCAGTGAGTGTTCAATTGGGTCTCCGACAAGGGCAACGATTTTGGTGCGAGCATCAATTTCCCATGCCACTCAACCCACACCCCCAAATTAAGGTAGCGACTGGCGACCGGTGATTAGCGACTGGTGAAGACAACGATGAGGCGCGACTGGAACTACTGGCTATTCGCCACTCGCTAATCGCGCTCCGTTTTAGTTTCCTGGTGCTCCTTTTTCTCCTCAGTTTCCTCTTCGTGCATTGCCTTCTTGAACTCCTTGATGCCTTTGCCCAGCGAAGCAAAGAATTCAGGAACTTTCTTCGCGCCGAAGAGCAGCACCACAATAACGGCGATGACCAAAAGTTCCTGCGGGCTAAGCCCGAACATTTTTCCCGCCTCCTTTTACAAGTTCTGGTTCAAACATGCAAACTCGGTTGCGCCCCATTTGTTTGGCTTTGTAAAGGGCAGCGTCAGCAGCGCTAATCAACTCACTTTCATTTTGAGCATGGTCTGGGAAAACCGCAATACCTACGCTGAGGGTTATTCGGATTTGAAGGTCATCTGCGACAGTTATGGGGGATTCGGCAATAACTTGTCGCAACCTTTCGCCCAAAATAACGGCTCTCTCGGCAGGAGTTTGTGGGGCTAAGACAACGAATTCTTCGCCACCGTATCTTGCCAAAAAGTCAGTGCGCCTCAAAGAACCCTTTAACCTCTGAGCGACTTGTTGAAGGACAATATCGCCGATCTGGTGACCGTAGTTGTCGTTGACTTGCTTGAAATGGTCCAAGTCCAATAAGATAGCGCTTAGCGGGTATTTGTAGCGACGCGCTCGCTCGACTTCCTCGCTCAATCGCCATTCAAAATGGCGGCGATTGGCGATTCCTGTTAGGGCATCTGTGATGGACAGATTTTCCAAAAAAGCAATCAACTTGACCCTTTCCAACGCCAATGCTGTCTGATTGGCTATGGCTTCCAAGAAACGCAATTCGTCCGTCGAAAAAGGCTTCTTGTGAGAACGGGTAAGTTTCATAAGCGCTATAACGCTCTCATCGGTGACGACAGGGACAAGTAGCGCATCAAAGGTCTGAGAGATGCCGCGAATTTTTCTCTCCTGCGCCCATGGAGGGAGTCTACTTTCACCTTGGTTTGACACTTCCTCTATGCTGATTTCTCCCGAAGAGGCGTCCCAAGCGCCGTAGATGACTGTCCCGTCAAAAGCCACAATCTCCATTCTGTCCAACCACAGGAAAGGTGGCAACTCTTTCAGAAGGGTGAGCAAGATGTCCTGACGAGTTGTAGCGAGGACAAAGTGGTGAAGCAATTGGACCAAAAGTCCCAGTTGGTCACGCTGGCTGAGAAGTTGCCTCAAGGAGTCTTGGGTTGCTTGCCATTCCGATTGGAGGCTTTCTAACCGTCTCTGTTGTTCATCGACCACGCTGATTTTCTGGAACAAGGCTATCAGAGTGATGGCTAACCCTCCCAAGACAAAGATAGCCAGCACAGAGAGCAGGGCAAGCCCTACGCTTTGGGCGTTTTTGAGAATCAGCCAAGTACTGGCGATGCACAGTGCTAACCAGAGAAAGGACAGGAACGCCAAAGTTCGAACGCTTGCACGCACTTAATCACTGCCTCCTCTCAATTAGCCACATCAGCAAAGTGTGATATTGACGACGAACTTTTGTCGCAACAAAATTGATAATGCCTGTGCCGCGGTGGCGGAACTTGGCAGACGCGCTGGCCTCAGGAGCCAGTGGGCTTTAAGCCCGTGCGGGTTCAAATCCCGCCCGCGGCACCATTTTCCATTTTGGCGCGCCTTTTCAATCCGTTTTGTTGCCCACCTTCTTCCCTGCTCCGTCATTAAGAAAAATCGGCTTCGTCCAATCGGCTTTTAACTCCGCATTACCTCCGAGCACCCAGAAAAGCAACGGGGCATAGAGGCATCCCATTTGACCTCACACTCGAATTGTGTTACAATGGCAACTGGTGAAAAGCCTTTCCGACCTCACGCAAGGAGGCTCAGAGTCATGGGGGACAAAGGAAAAGTTTGCTGGCTCGCTCCTCTGTTGCTGTGGGCGACAGTTTTGGGGATCGCTTCTTTTTGTTCGGGGCAAGCGACAAGCATTTATCGTGAACTTTATGGCGGCGTTGACGAGAGGAGATTGCGCGAGGTCGTTGAGACTCTCGCCTCATTCGGTTCGCGAGTTGTTGGTTATCCGGGAGAACGCCTTGCCGCTGAGTATGTCCGACAGCAATTTCTCGCCCTTGGCTTAGATGCTGTGCGGGAACAAGTTTTTCACGCTGTCACACCCATTGAGGAAACTCCAACTTACATTGAAATCCCCAAACTGAGCAAGCGCTACCGTATCTACCCACTTTGGCCAAACCTCGTCCGAACAAGTCAAACTCCTCCTGAAGGCTTGAGAGGGCACTTGATTTACGCTGGCATAGGACGATTGGAGTCCTTTAACGGCAAAAAGGTCATGGGTTCTATCGCTTTGATGGAGTTTAACTCCAGCACCGATTGGCTCAACGCAATCTTTTTGGGTGGCAAGGCTGTCGTGTTCATTGAGCCTGAAGACACCTTCCGAGGCGAAGCGGAGTTGAAATTCCTGACAACCCCCATTGACATCCCAAGGTATTGGATGCCCCGCAAAGACGCACTGGAGTTGCTTTCTCTCCTCGAACAGCACAAAAACTTGGAAGCAGTAATCAAGTGCCGAATGACTTGGAAGCGGGTGCCTGTCCGAAACATTGAGGGCATCATCTGGGGCGTTGACCCGAAACGGAGGAATGAAGTCATCGTCCTTCAGGCTTACTACGACAGCATGAGCGTCGTTCCAACACTCGCACCAGGAGCAGAACAAGCCTGCAGTATCGCCGCTTTGCTTGAACTGGCACGGCTTCTGAAGCGATATCCACCGGACCGAACCGTCATCTTCCTTGCCTCATCCGCTCACTGTTTGGGGCTGCAAGGTGAAGCCAGATATGTCTACGAATGGCTTCAAAGGGAGAAACAAAACGAGGCAGCGATTAAGGAGGGCAAAGCCCCCTCTTTGCTTGCTTTCGTCAGCATTGACCTGTCAACAAGGACTCCCACCTGTGGGATATTCTACAAAGGCTACTTCTGGGACTACGCTGAAGACCGGCAGTGGCAATTCTCGGACATCGGAAAACTCTGTCGCGAAACTATTGAGCGAGTTGGGTTGCTATTTGGCTTCCAACCCGAAATGCGGTTCGTTGATGCCATTAACCCAATCAAAGGTAAGAGTTGGCGAACTTATTGCTTAGGACGGTTGGCTCTCGGCAGCGAAATGGCTACAATTGCTGCCAAGACAGGAATTGCTTTCGCAACAGTCAACGATGCCCGCCCCTATGTTGACACCCCCTTTGACACCATTGACAAAGTTAATTTCGCTAACTTGAAAGCACAAGTTCAAGTCATCGCCTGTGCCCTTTACGACCTGCTGAGAGCACCGACAGATGTCCTCAAGACCGACTTGGAGCAAAACTATTGCGTCCTGAGAGGAGAAGTCTTGGAGTTTGACCCAGAAAAAAGCGTCCTCGCCATCCCCGACCAGCCTGTGCCTGGAGCAGTTGTGACCTTAAGACACACCGCATTGAACGCAAAAACTAACATGGGCGTGCGTGCAATTTTGATGGACATCTCAAGGGAAGGCAAGTTGGGTGACCGAAAAGTCAAGTCCCTCTATGAGTTCTACGGCATCCCCATGAGCCGCTTCAGGGGCGGCAATGTCAGGCTTGAAGCCTTCACCCTTGACCCTCAAACAGGCGAAATCACTCGTGCACCTGACTTAGGTTACATGGGAGCACAAGCAACACCCCTTGACTTTGCTATGGACCTGAACGAAAAAGAGCGTAGGTTGGCTATCTTCAGGTGCAGGTCTATGATGCTCTTTGACATGGTTGACCAGCGCCGATTTTCCCTCTTGCAGCAAATGTTCGTCTACGACACGACAACTGGTGCCGAACCCTTCTTCTACGGCTACTCACTCCCCATCCCCCAACCCATGACCAGTTACTACGAACCCTGCGCTGTTGTATTTGCACCCCCTGATGTCTCTGTCAAGGTTACCATGGGCGCTTCCATCTTGGGTCTTCAATTCGTCCTCATCAACACCCCAGACGAACTTTTCAAGAACCCAAGCCTGATAATGAAAGCCAAAAACGAGGAAGAGTTGGGTGTCGGCTTCAAAGTCGGCGAAACCAAAGCAGTTTACTTCACCCCCCTCAAAGTCGCAAAGGACATGTGGGTGCTGGACGAATACCGAATCCAGAAATTGCGCAGATACGGCATTGAAAACCCACGAATGTCCCAAATGCACAAAAACGCCCGCGAGTTTCTTATCGCTGCCGAAAAAGCACTCGCCGAATACCGCTACGATGCATTCATGACCAACGCCCGCGCCGCTTGGAGTTACGAGGCAAAAGCCTACCCCGACGCTCAAAAGACGGCAATGGATGTTGTCAAGGGAATTCTCTTCTACCTCGCCCTCCTTCTCCCCTTCGCCTACTTCGCCGAACGCCTCTTCATTTACGCCACCGACTTGAAATGGCAAATCGTGTGGACAGTGGTCATCTTCGCTCTCATCACCGCCATCATGAGGTATGTCCACCCAGCCTTCGCCATCGTTACTGTCAACCCCTTGATTGTAGTCTTAGCCTTCATCATCCTAACCCTCGCCGTCATCGTCTCAGTCATCATCATCCAAAAGTTTGAAGCCCAAATGCGCCAAATCCAAATTGAAACCACTGGCATGCACACTGCCGATGTCGGTCGCCTCTCCGCTACAACTGCTGCCTTCAACTTGGGCGTCTCCAACATGCGACGCAGAAAAGTCCGAACAATCCTAACCGCCGTCACCCTCATCCTCCTAACCTTCACCGTCCTATCATTCACCTCCGTCGTCCCCTATGTCCGAATCAACAAAGTCCCCGTCCCTCGCGGCAAACCCGTCTACAAAGGCGTCCTCATCCGTGACCGAGCGTGGAGCCCCTTAGGTGAACCCACTACCCGCATCCTCCGTGACGAATTCGGCGACCGTTACCCCATCGCACCTAGAGCCTGGTTCTTCTCAGCAATGGTCGGTCAACAATCCTTCATTGATGTCATGCACGGTGACAAAATCTATTCCGCAACCGCTATCGTCGGTATGCACCCAGACGAAATCAAAATCACCCCCATCAAAAAAGCAATCGTCGGAAGGTGGTTCAAAGACGAATACGAAAAAGCAGCACTCATCCCTACCCGCATGGCTCAACAGTTCGGCATCTCCGAAAGGGAAATCCTTCAAGGACTGAAAACCGGCAACTTGCCCAAAATCTCCGCCCTCGGCATGACACTCCCCGTCATCGGCATCATCCGCTCAAACATCATGAAAAACATCGTTGACTTAGACGGTGAAGCATTGACCCCAGTTGACTACCTCCTCATGCAAGAACGCCAACGACAACAACAGCAAACAAGCCAGCAAACAAGCATGGAACTTGAAGAATACATCCACCTAAACCCCGACGCCGTCCTCTACCTCCCCTTCAACCTCGTCATGGCTGCCGGTGGCAACTTGCGTTCTATCGCCATCAACATGGAAAGCGAGGAAAATGTCGCCAAAGAACTTCAAACCCTAATTGACCGAACCGAACTCAACCTCTTCGCCGTTGAAAAAGGACGCGTCATCCTATGCAGTTCCATCGGTGCAACCGGTGTCTCCGGTGTTGAAACCGTCTTCATCCCCATCCTCATCGCCGCACTCATCGTCCTCAACACCATGCTCAGTTCCGTCTACGAGCGAATTCGCGAAATCGGAATTTACACCGCCCTCGGCTTAGCACCCGTCCACATCGGCGCTCTCTTCCTCGCCGAATCCTCCGTCTACGCAGTCTTAGGCGCAATCATCGGTTACATGCTCGGTCAGTTCGTTGCCATGTTGCAAGTCCACTACCAACTCATTCAAGGTCTCAACCTCAACTACTCATCCGTCGCTGCTGTCTTTACAGTCATGGTGGTCATGGCTACCGTCCTTGCGTCCACACTCTATCCTGCATGGAAGGCATCCCAAGTTTCCGTCCCAGGAATTGAGCGACGCTGGCGCTTACCTGCCCCTGAAGGGGATTACCTCCACATTCTCCTTCCATTCACCGTCTCGTCCTCTCAAGCCATCGGCATAATCATGTTCCTACGCGAATACCTTGAAGCCCACACTGATTACAGTCTGGGACACTTCTCAACTGACCGCGTCAAGATGAGCAGTTTCAGGACCGAACACGGTGAAGGTTACCGGCTCGAATGCATGGTCTGGCTTGCTCCCTACGACTTAGGTGTCTCCGAATACTTCATCATTGAGACCAGACCAACCGAAGATGTCTTTGTCAATACCGTCCATATCACCATCAGGAGAGAGAGTGGCGATGAATCCTCTTGGCTTCGAGTCACTCGCAACTTCCTCAACCTCATCCGCAAACAATTCCTTCTCTGGCGAACCCTCAGACCTGAGGTTCGCGAACATTACATCAAAACAGGTCTTGAGGCGGTTAGCGCTGTGGGTGAGGAGAGGATTGCGAGCGCATAAAAGTGGGCAAAAGTGCTGCCGCACGAAAATATGAAAAACTGCTGCTGATTAACGATTGCGAAAGGGGGGCTTGTGAGTGGCTATTGAAAGGGTTCAGGCGGAGTTGGAGCAATATCGTCGGCTAATGGAGCCGCCTCCTCCAGAGGAGTTTGAAGAAGGCTTTAGCATTAGGACAATCCTCGGCGCCCTATTTGTCGCCTTCGTGATGCTGCCGGGAGCAGCCTATCTGGGACTTGTGGCTGGTATCGGAATTGGCGATGCTGCTCGGTGGGGCACCGTCATCTTGTTCGTTGAAGTGGCACGAAGGTCTTTCATCACCCTGAAACGCCAGGAGATTTACCTGCTCGTTATCGTTGCCACAGCAATACTGGGAACGAACCCGTATTCGGGTTACATTTGGAATGTGTTCATGAGGACCTCGCAAGTGACACAAGGTTTAGGCGTTGCCAACGAAATACCGACATGGGTCGTCCCACCAGCAGATTCACCCGCAATACTCTACCGAACCTTCTTCCACAAGGACTGGATCATCCCTATAGCAGTCAGTTTTGCACTGCTGTTTTTAGGGCGAGTAAAAAACTTTGTCGCCGGTTATGCCCTGTTTCGGATTGCCTCAGATTACGAAAGATTGCCATTCCCGTTAGCACCAGTCGGTGCACAGGCTGCAACAGTATTGGCTGAAATTTCCCGCAAGGAAGAGACATGGAGGTGGCGTTACTTTAGCACCGGTGCGATGATTGGTCTGGCTTTTGGTTTCTTCTACGCAGGCATCCCGACAATCACCGGCGCGATAATGACGAGACCGCTGCAGTTGATCCCGATACCGTTCATTGACTTAACACTGAATGCCGAATCGGTGCTCCCTGCAACCCCTGTTGCGATTTTCACTAACTTGGGAGATTTCCTCTGGGGCTTTGTGGTTCCATTCTGGGTAGCAATTGGCAGTTTCATTGGTGGGCTTTTGACGATGGTCATTAACCCCACACTCTACCGGCGGGGCGTTTTGAAAAACTGGAAACCCGGCTACGATGCCATTAAGGTCCAGATGGTCAACACCTACGACTTTTGGATTAGCGCGGACATTGGGCGAGGTTTAGGATTGGCGGCAGTTAGTATCGGTTCGGTTATGGCAACTGCTTTTAGGGAGTGGAGGCAACAGGCTAAACTTGCGAAACAGCAGCCTTTGGTTACGGAACGAATTCCGCTAACCGCTGTTCTTCCATACCGAGGCGATTTCCCTGTCCCAGTCATGGTTGGGATTTACATAATGGCAAGCCTTGCCACTGCCATTCTGTGCTACATCCTCGTCCCTAAGTTGCCCATTATCTTCCCTCTCTTCTTCGCCCTCGTTTACACCCCCCTCATCTCCTATGTGGACGCAAGGATGAGGGGGATGACAGGTCAGTGGTTCGGCATTCCCTTCGTCCGTGAGGGGTTCACGATCCTTTATAGCAAGTTGACAGGCTATCGCGGTCTTGACATTTGGTTTGCGCCAATTCCCATCGGTGACTATGGCGGAACTGCCCAATACTTCCGAGAAGTTGAATTGACTGGAACAAGGTTCACCGGAGTCCTCAAGACAGAAGTTGTCATTGTGGTTGTCGGCTTGATTGCCAACTTGGCTGTTTGGCAGTATCTTTGGCGGCTCGCACCAATCCCCTCCTATGTCTATCCCTTCGCCCAAAAAATGTGGCCACTTTACGCTTACACTGGCGCACTCCTTTGGACGACTACTTTGGGCAAACGCGAACTTGAGGTTCTAAAACCCAAAGTCATCGGCGGGGTCTTCGGTTCCGTTGTCGGCGCTTACCTTCTGTTCTCCCTGCTTCCTTTCAACCTGCCAGTGCTTCTCTTTTACGGTTTAGTTCAAGGGATTGGTGGCTTCCCCTTAGGAAACCTGCTCGTTTTTGCGGGTGCTCTGGTCTCAAGGTTCTACTTTGAAAAGAACTACGAAGACCCGACCACATGGCGCCGCTACGCAACAGTCCTTCTCGCAGGATACAACTGCGGCATGGGTTTAGTCGGAATGTTCTGCGCCGCAACCGCAATGGTCAGCAAGGCTGTCACCCAGTTGCCTTACTGAATGGAAGCGACTTGCAAATAGCGATTGGCGACTGGTTTTGCCATTTAAAGTTGCCAATCATTCCATCCAGTCGCTAATCGCTAATTACCAATCGCTGCTGTCTTCGGATGGTGATCATCATGCCTAATCCGTTCCCTGGCATGAACCCTTACTTGGAGCGACGGGACATCTGGCCTGATGTCCATGCAGCGCTTATCGTCGCCATTCGTGATGCCCTCGCTCCCCAAGTAGAACCTCGCTACTATGTCGCCGTAGAACAACGGACTTACATTATGCCTGTAGAAGACGGCGAGCAAATTATTCGCCCCGATGTCGCCGTCGTTACCACAACCCCAGAACCCGAACCATCAGGAGGCGTCGCTGTCGCTGTGACGACCGAAACGGCTGTGACGACAGAAACGACAGTGGAAGTCACTACCGTCGCTTTACCCCTCTATGAACGGGTGCGGGAAAGTTACTTGGAAATTCGCGACGCCGAAACCCACGAAGTTGTCACCGTCATTGAAGTCTTATCACCGTCTAACAAAGTGCCAGGGCAAGGGCGCTTGGAATACGAAGCAAAGCGCCGACAAGTGTTGATGACGCTAACAAGCCTTGTGGAAATTGACCTCCTGCGAGTGGGAGAACCGATGCCCATGAAACCCGTGCCGAAAAGTTTCTACCGCATCCTCGTCCGTCGTGGGTGGGAAGGCAACAAAGGCACACTTTATGCCTTTGGCTTGCGCCATCCTATCCCTGAAATTCCTGTCCCTTTGCGGCAAGGAGAGAAGGAAGCCAAGTTAAATCTCAATCCGTTGCTTTCGGACATTTACGACCGCGCCCGTTACCATCTGCGCCTGAACTACCGTCAGCCACCTGACCCACCTTTGCCACCCGAAGAAATGGCTTGGGTTCAGAAAGTCCTCAAAGAGCGACTGGCGAATAGCGATTAGCAATTGGTTTTTGCCGTTAAAGTCGTCAGTCGCTATTCGCTAATCGCCAGTTGCTGCCACGAAAGAGGTGGAAAGTTATGGCACTGCTTTATGGACGAGAGTGGACTAAAGAAGAGTTGCTGAAACGAGTTGGTGACATCAGCCAAATTTGCGGGGCAAAGGTTTATGAATTGCAAGACGGTCCTGCAAGGGGGGTTATCGGCGTGGATGTTTGGACTGGCGGGGGCTTGACTTTCACTGTTCTCGCCAGTCGTGGGATGGACATCGGGATGGCACGCTACCGCGGTTTCGCCTTAGCATGGCGTTCCCCAACAACAGAAATTCACCCTGCCTTCTACGAACCTGAAGGCTACGGTTGGCTCAGGGGATTTCACGGTGGTTTGCTAACAACTTGCGGGTTAATGCATGCCGGTCACCCTATTGACGATGAAGGTATCCACTACGGCTTACACGGTCGCGCCTCTTACACCCCAGCATCCCACCTGCGGGTTGATGGCTTTTGGGAAGGGGACGATTATTTCGTCGTCGTTGAAGGTCGTATCCGAGAGGGAGCAGTGTTTTCGCCAGTTTTAGAACTCCATCGGTGCATAACTGTCAAGTTAGGTGAAAATCGCCTCTTCATTCGTGACACTGTGACAAACATAGGCTTTCAAGCGTCACCTTTGATGCTGCTTTACCACATCAACTTGGGTTTCCCAATCCTCAGCGAACATTCCGAACTGATTTTGCCCACGAAAAAAGTTCAACCTCGCGACCCTGATGCAGAAGTAGGGGTTAACGAATACATGAGGTTCAGCCCGCCCCAACCTAACTTTCGCGAGCAAGTCTTCTTCCACCAACTCGTTGGCGCTCAAGATGGCAGCACTTGTGCCGCAGTCATCAACCGAACACTGATGCACGGAGAAGGCTTGGGCGTTTATGTCCGATGGAACTTGAACGAACTGCCTTATTTTGTCCAGTGGAAGATGATGGGCGAAGGGATTTATGTAGTTGGCATTGAACCTACCAACGCACCGTTGCAATTGACCCGCAAAGAGATGCGGGAGCAAGGCTTAATGCCGATTTTGGAGCCAGGCGAGCAAAAAGTCTTCAACTTGGAAATTGGCGTTTTGACCAACCGAGCCGAAATAGACCAATTCCGCCAATTCGTATCCCAACTGATGATGGGGCGATGATTGGAGTGCAGGGTGAGAGGTGCAGGGTGAAAAAAATGTGTGCGTGATGCGAAAAAGGATGGCAGTTTGAACGCACAACCCTAAACTCGCAGCAAAATAAATGGTCGGTGATAGCACATGAAGACGGTTGCTGAGATGAGCGTTGATGAACTGAGGGAACTCATTCGGCAAGTTGTTGCCGAGCAGCGTGAGTATTTTCTGGACGAGGATGGGTGGTTGGTTTTCACTAACGAAGAAGCCTATGCTCGTTACCTTGCCCTTCATCCAGACAAGATGCCGAGTGAGTTGAGGGCTTGCTTCATTGACGAAAATGGTGTCAAGGCTTACTACAGCGACTATGAGTTGACTGAAGAAGGATTGAAGAGGTTGGAGGAAGGGCGACGGCAGATTGCTGAAGGGCGGTTCGTGACTTTGGAAGAGTCGCGGCGGAGGAGAATGTCTCGTGAAGCCAGAAAGAAAAAGGCGGTATGAGGTCATCCTGTCAGAACAAGCAGAACGCCACAAGTCTAAACTACCTTCCCATATCCAAATCGGGATAGAAGGCAAATTGCAGTGGTTGGCAGAGAATGTCCACGAAGTTCGCCACGAGCGATTGAAGGGTTTGCCTTACTATAGCCTTCATGTCGGTCAGTATCGCATCGCCTACACTATTAACCACCCAAAGCCGTAAAATTCATGTTATTGACTTAGGCAAACACAATGAAGTCTATCGTCGTCTTGAACGCCGTAAAACTCGATGCAAGGAGGGATTATCGCAGATGTCAGAGAAAGTGCTTTTGTCGTCACGGGAGTTGCCGCGTCAGTGGTATAACATCTTGCCTGACCTACCAAAGCCGTTGCCGCCTGTTATTCACCCTGTTACGAAGCAACCCGTTTCACCTGAAGACTTATTGCCGATTTTCCCTGAGCCGCTCATTGAGCAGGAAGTTTCGCCGCACCGCTGGATTGACATTCCTGAGGAGGTGTTAGACATTTACGCCCTTTGGCGCCCGACGCCGTTGCAGCGGGCAAGGCGGTTGGAGCAATTCCTCGGAACGCCCGCGCAAATTTGGTTCAAGAACGAAAGCCTTTCGCCACCAGGTAGCCACAAACCCAACACTGCCGTTGCTCAGGCTTACTACAACAAAATCTCTGGCGTCAAGCGTTTGACAACTGAGACGGGTGCGGGACAATGGGGCAGCGCCCTCGCTTTCGCCACCTGCTTGTTCGGGCTCAAGTGCACCGTTTACATGGTCAAAGTCAGTTACCAACAAAAGCCGTATCGGCGCGTTTTGATGGAAACTTGGAGCGCTGAAGTTTTTCCCAGCCCAACGGACCGAACGAACGCTGGACGCCAAATCCTTGCCGAAGACCCAGACTCGCCCGGCAGTTTGGGAATTGCCATCAGCGAGGCAGTGGAAGATGCCGTCAACCACGAAGACACCAAATACTCGTTGGGCAGCGTTCTAAATCATGTCCTGCTCCACCAAACCATCATTGGGCTTGAAGCCAAGAAGCAATTTGAGCAACTGGGCATCTACCCTGACATACTTGTTGGCTGCGTTGGTGGCGGGAGCAACTTCGCTGGGTTCACTTTCCCCTTCATCGCTGACAAACTTGCTGGCGACAAACCGAACTTGCGAGTCATCGCTGTTGAGCCTAAGGCTGCGCCGAGTTTGACCGAAGGCGTTTACACTTACGATTTCGGCGACACTGCAGGCATGACACCCCTTCTGAAAATGCACACCCTCGGTCACACTTTTGTCCCGCCAAAAATTCACGCAGGTGGATTGAGGTATCACGGGATGGCGCCGCTTGTTAGCCTACTTTACGACGCAGGTGTCATAGAAGCCGTTGCCTACCCGCAACTTACTGTCTTTGAGGCAGCATTGATTTTCGCCCGCACGGAGGGTATTGTCCCAGCGCCCGAAACTGCTCACGCTATCCGAGCAGTCATTGACGAAGCCTTGCGGTGTAAGGAAACGGGCGAGGCAAAAATCATCGCTTTCAACTTTAGCGGTCACGGTTACTTTGACTTGCAAGCCTACGACGAATACTTGCAAGGCAGGTTGGAGGATGCGGTCTTTGATCCATCACAACTCAAACGAGCCCTTGAAAAGTTGCCAATTCGGGAACGGTGAAGTGAGATGGAAAGGCTGTTTGGGGCGATGATAGATGAACTACCCGTGACTGAAATCGCTAATGTCCTTGATTGGGTTACTGATGGGCTGAACCAGCAAGTTAAATTCAAACTCTTTGACGATGTCAGCATGGTCTATGAATTGCAGTTAGCGAAAATGGAGTTCAGTCAATTCCGCAACGACTTGGAGACCTTTCGCAAGCGCACTGCTTACTTTGAGGAAGTCGCTGGTGAAAAAAGTTGGCACTTCTTCCTGTCTGCTGTTGAGGGCAAAGGGCAAATCGGGCGAAGCAATCAGTACCTGACCCACTGGTTCTACCCATACAAGGGCAAGTTTCACGGGCAAATGGTTAAAGCCTTGCTTAACTTCATGGCAGTCGGGGAAGCAGATACTGTCCTTGACCCGTTTGTAGGCTCTGGGACAACTTTGGTTGAATGCGCAACTTTGAATGTCCCCAGCGTAGGGATAGACATCAATCCTGCCCTTTGTTTTGTTTCCCTTGTCAAAACTCAAGCCCTTGCCATTGACTTTCCAACTTTTCGGCGAGCGCTTCATCGGTTGCCTTTGCAGAAAATCTTCCAACAATTCACTCGGCAACTGGAAAAGCCCCAGCCCCTTCAACTACCGTCCATTCCCTTTGACGGTAGCCAACTCACTTTTGCTATCTGGGAGCAACTTTTCCCTGACTTGGCTGCAGACTTACCCATTGAGTGGCGAAACATCTTGCTGCTCATCTTTCTCCATGCCCTTTCCGATTTCACCTATCTTCAAGGCACAGGGAAAGCAAAGTCACTGGAAGGCTTCTGGCAAGAGAACTTAAACGAATATCTCAGGACACTTGAGGGTGTATGGCGCATCCGTGAATTGCTGGGGATGCCTATCGCCAAGTCACAAGTCATCTGCGGAGATGCTCTATCACTGCCATTTCCCGATGAAAGCATTAGCGGAATTGTCACTTCGCCGCCTTACAGCATTGCGTTGGACTATGTGAAAAACGATGAACATCTGCTTAACTATCTGGGGCTACCGACAGATATTCTTCGGCAATGTATGGTCGGTTTGAAAGGTCATGGCAAGCAGCGTTTGATGATGTATGAGCAGGACATGCGTCGGTCTCTTACGGAAATGGTTCGAGTGCTTAAGCCTTGTGGTTGGGCTGCAATAGTTTTGGGTGATGTTGTAGTTGGAGAGCAAAGAACCGATTTTTGCAGGCGCATCCTACAATGGGCGTCCGAATTGGGTTTTGACCGAGCCATTGCCCTTCGTCGCCCTATCTTGGGAGGCTTTGCCCGACTCCGCTTTGAATACATCTTGCTGCTGCGAAAGGAAGCGAAGTGAGATGGAAGCCAAAATCAGAGAAAAACTCAAAGAGACTTTGCGAACATTCGTGGAAGAGACTATCGCTAAGCGGAGCAGAAAAGCCTACTCAATAGATGAACTGAAGCAGGAGTATCCATTCCAGTCTCTTTTCTTCCGGGATGAAGCCCTTGTGGCATTTAAGCACCAACGAGCAATCGTCACAAAATTAGGACAACAACTTTACCCACAACTTATTGAGACTTTGGCTCAAACTCGTTATCGCTATGTTCGGCGTGAGTTTCCAATGCCAATGACCCTTGATAGAGCGGTATGGGACGCTATTGACCATCTTGTCAGTCGCTTGAGAGCAGCGGCAAAGGGTAGAACTGCCGAAAGGATTTCGGTCAACCATCAGGAAGCGATGAAACAGATCTTGTCAGTTCCACCATCAGGGCAAATGGAAGAGCGCATAATCGTGCTGGACATTTTCATCGCCGACTTTCAACCGGGACCACTTTACCTTGAACTTAAAACGCCAAAACCTAACTTAGACATCTGTGCAGAAAGCAAGCGCAAGATTTTGGCTTTTGAAGCCTTCATACTCACAAAGGGCGATCCAGTAATGGTTGACGACTTCACAATTGATCGCCCAAACGATAAGGCTCGCGGCTATCTGGCTTTTCCCTACGGTCTTCGGAAGACATATCGCCATAATTTCACGCAGCGAATCATGGACATGGACGCTGAAGTACTTATCGGTCCAGAACTTTGGGACAAAATCGGCGGTTGCGGCACTTTTGACGAATTGCTGGTAATCATTGACGAAGTTCGCAATGAGGTGTCTTTGCTTTGAAGGAGGGAAAGAACAATGAAACTTGCGCAAAGAGTTCAGAGGATTAAGCCGTCGCCGACCATCGCTGCGGCGGCGAAGGCGCGGGCTTTGAAGGCTCAAGGGGTTGACATTTGCGATTTGACCGTTGGAGAGCCAGATTTGGACACACCCGACTTCATCAAGGAAGCAGCCATGCAAGCGCTTCGGGAAGGTTACACCAAATACACCGACGCGCGAGGAATGGAACCACTTCGCAAAGCAATCTGCGAGAAACTTGAACGCGACAACGGGCTGCACTACACTCCCGACCAAATCGTGGCTTCTTGCGGAGCGAAACACGCTCTCTTTAACGCCTTCCAAGCACTCATTGACCCCGGCGAACAAGTCTTAATCCCCGCACCCTACTGGGTCAGTTACCCTGACATGGTGCTTGTTTGCGACGGCGAACCAGTCATCATCCCGACGACCGAGGAAACAGGATTCAAACCGACCCCAAAGCAAATTGCCGATGCCATTACTGACCGAACCCGCGTCTTGCTCATCAACTCGCCTTGCAACCCGACGGGAGCAGTTTGGGAACGGGAGTTGCTGGAAGAGATTGCGGAAATCGTCCTCAAGCACGAGAACTTGTTCGTCATCTCCGACGAAGTTTACGAATGCCTCGTTTACGATGGGCGGAAACATGTGAGCATAGCCAGTTTGAGCGAGCGGATCAAAGAGCGGACAATTGTCGTGAATGCTTTGTCCAAGACTTTCGCCATGACGGGTTGGCGGTTGGGCTATGCCGCTGCCCCGAAACCCATTGCTGATGCGATGGCGAAAATCCAAAGTCAGAGCACAACTAACCCGACCACATTCGTTCAAGTTGCTGCCATCAAAGCCTTGCGGGAACCTGGTGACTTCCCTCAAAAGATGCTGGAACTTTACGACTTCCGCAGGCACATGATTGTCACAGCCCTCAACAACATTGATGGCGTCAGGTGTCGGATGCCTGAAGGAGCGTTTTATGCCTTTGCCAATTTCCAAGAAGCCATTGATCTCAAGGGCTTTAAGGACGACTACGAACTTTGCGATTTCCTTTTGGAGAAAGCCCATGTCGCAACTGTCGCAGGTTCGGCGTTCGGCGCACCAGGCTACTTGCGCCTTTCCTTCGCCACTTCTGAAGACACTTTGCAGGAAGCAGCCCGACGAATCAAGGAAGCACTTTGGGGCGACCGGCATTGACCTGTCACAGGAACAGTTTGGGCAAGTATTGCACTGGTTCGTCGTAAGGTGACAACTGTCCTGACGCAACTTTGTAAAGTCTTTCGTGCGATGACTTTGCTGCTTCAACTAACGGCTCGTATGGTCGGTTGCACACATCCAAAAAGCCGATGTTGTAGTTTTCGCCATCAAACCTACCGAGGGCTGATTGGTCATAAAGGGTGAAGTAGTGGACGCCGACGCACCAAGTTTCAGCGGCAGCCGTTTCAAGGTAAACACGGAAGGCTTTGCCCCTTTCCTCTTGGTTTGCCACCCGCCCGATTCCAGATGCTGGCAGCCCTACATCCAAAGCGCCGAAATGCCACTCACCAATCAAAATCGGCATCCCTAACTTCTCGCTCAAAGGTCGCAACCTATCGGCGGGCACTCTTTCCATGTAGCAGTTGATGCTGAACACATCAAAACACTTCATCCCTTCAACCGCCCAATCAGGCGGGACAGTGTAGTAGCGAGCACCTAAGTTCAAATGGTTGGGGTCAACCCGCTTGCACGCCGCGCTCAGGGTTTCGTAAAGCCGTTTGACCATAAAAGTGCTGAACTCTGCCAAATCGGCTCGGGCAGCGTCAGTTATCGGTTTGCTCCACTCACCTTCCGCAACCTCTGCGAAAGTGACATCAATGCCCCAAGCGGAAGAAAGGGCAGCGTTTGAATTGCTGTAGCGCTTCCGCAAAAAATCACTCAACGCTAACCTTGTGGCACATGAAGGTGTGGTCAAAAGCATTCCTTCTGCCGGAAGTTGTTTCGCAAATCCCCAAGTCGGCTCGTTCATCAAGAAATAGCCGACGAAGGCTGGGTCTTCTGCCGTTTCCTTCAAGGGCTCAGCGAACTCCTCGGCGTCTTGCTCAAAGTCGGGATGGAAGACATCGGGGAAATCGCGAAAGATGTAGGGCACATGCCGAACTTGCAAATGCAAAGGTCGGACATACGGGAAACCATCGCGGGAAGCAATTTGCCAGTCTGACCAGTTGGCTACAGTGTTAAATCCCCACTGCCTCATCAGCGAGAGAGTGATTTTTGCCCAGCAGTCATACCATTGGTCAGGACCGAAGGCTCGGATGAAGTTGGCGATCAAGTAGTTGAAATGCCGATGCCCTTCAAAACTCGTGTGGAAGGCTATTTTGAACTGGCTTTCAAAATCGGGCAGCCAACTCAAGGCGTCTTCCAGTCCTTCAATGTTGGCATCAGTATCCGGTCGGACACAATCAAGCCCGCTTGACCAGAAAGCGTAGCCATCTGGGTCAACGAGCCACCAACGCTTGCCATCGTGGTGCGTCCTGAAGAACCCTGTTGCCTCAAACTTCAGTTCCTTCCAACCGCCCCAACGGAAGTAACTTTCAGGGAAGCGGGAACGAGATGCTTCCTCAAGTTGGGATTTGAGCCGTTCAATCAGTTCCTTTTCCGAACGGGTCTTGGTCGCCCATTCGTGCAACCTGCTCTGTCCGAACTCGTCCAGAAGCGGTCCTTTGGGCAGAAATGGTTTTGTCAACTTCGGTGGCTCATCAACTGTGGCGATGAACGGTGTGATGCACCAACGGGCGGGTTCTTCACTTTTGCGAAGAACTGTCAAGGTCACTCGGTCAACTTCGCTCAGGTCAACTTTGTCGCCGCCGCACATCGGTTTGAGCCAAGCACCCTCTCTCGGGTAGCGCCAGCGGTTCTGGTTCACCGCTTCCAACGGGATTCTGATTCGCGCTTGACATTGATTTAGCGCCCCAAAAACCATGCGGAAAGTCGGACCGCCATCGCCTTCTTGCAGGGAGAGCACGAAAACCACCAAAAACTTCCCATCCAAAAGCATGTCGGCAGTAAGCCAATTCATCCCTGCCAACGCACCACGCGGGAAATAGTAAACCAAACCGTCGCCGACTTCTTCAGCCACATACCAAGTTGCGCCTTCAATCGGACCGATGCCGTCCTCTCGCAAACGCCCCAACGCTTTCGCCGGTCGGATTTCAAGTTTGTCGCCCATCAATTTCGTGCCCCCTTCCGAAACTAATCGTGCTTGCGCGTTCCTACCGCCTCATCATCCATTCAATCCGCTGCCTAACTTCCTCGGTAACTTGCTGGTAAAGTTTCCGCCGCTCAAATGTGGCGTCAAAAATCTGCTTAAACGGCTTAACGGTAAAAATCAGCCTCAATCCATTCCTTTACCGTCGGGTCTTCCCAAACCCGAATGACCAAAGTGACGGTAAGTTGACAGCGCAAGATCAATAGCGAGCAGCGCAAAAATCGTTCCAAAACTTTCTTGTCTTTTTCAGCATCACTCCTCGTGGCATAGACACCATACCGCAGACAAAACAACTTTCGCCCTCCCCTCAATTTCCAAACCGAATAAATCGGCTCTTTGGGTGGTAAGTATCTTTCTGCGCAGGCACATTCTAAGACAAACCCTTTTGGGATGCGCTGGTAAACGCGATACCGCTCAAAGTCCCGCCAATGCTTTTGGAGAAATTCTCTCGCATTTTTCGTCCGTTCAAACGCTGCTATCTGCAGGGTGTAAATGTGGGTTGATTCTTTTCGCACCTGTTGGGCATTGAGCATCGGCAAAATGTCATCATAGAACAATTTGAACTTTGGCTTCCGTCGTTCTAAGGAGCGAGCCAAGGAAGGGTTTTTCAGGACAGCCCGATAGTTTTGCAGCCAAGACCGCCAGCAAGCCAAAAGGAACTTTTCGTCATTCGTCGCACAATGCGCCTCAAAAAAGCGGGTGTGGGCAAAATCCTCCAGCCCCGTCGCCCCAGCGAGAGAACTCGTTCCTGCCACGATAAACCATATCACCCAACGAAAGGTTTTTACGCTCATATCGCCTCCCTCCTACCCCCATGACTTTGCATCCTTTCAATGCGTCGCTGCACTTCCCGCGAGAAGTGCTGATAAAGTTCCCTTCGCTCCGAAGGCAGGATTTCCCCCAGAACTTTTCGGTCGGTGACCAACATCTCCACCTTGACGGGTTCGCCAAAGGTGACGCGAACTTTAGTGCGTTTGGGCAGCAAGCGACCCTTAGGCAATGCCTCAAAAGTGCCTTCAATGAGCGTCGGGACAACAGGAACGCCTGTCTCAATTGCCAGCAAACCTAAGCCGGGCTTGAAGGGTTGAAGTTTGCCCGTCACTGACCGTGTGCCTTCAGGGAAAATGAGCAGCGGGTAACCTGCCTGCAGGATAGCAGCAGCAATCCTCAAGCCTTCCAATGGGTTCGTTGTTCGGTCAAAAGGCACGACCCGCAAAAAGGTGTGGAAGAACCAGCCCTTAAGCGGCGTGTTGAAGAAGTAGTCGCGAGCGCCTAAGACGAAGATGGGACGAGGGGCGAGGGACGAGGGACGAGTATCAGATGCGGGGTGCGAAGTGCGGGGTGTAGTCCGGAGTTCTTTCGCATGCACCCTTGCACGCTTAAGCGCTTCGTCTCGTTCGGCGAACGCAACAATGATAGCGCCTGTGTCCATGTGGGATGAGTGATTAGCGGCGATGATGAAAGGACCTTGTTCGGGCAAGTTCTCAAGCCCATGTGCCTCAAAATCAAACCAACGCCGATATGCCCACCTCAGCAACTGACAAGTCAAACGGCGAGCCCACCGTTGGAACCGAGTTTCGCGAATCCATCGTTCTGCTTCCTTGCGGGCTTCTGGAGAGAGCAACCTCGTGATAACCAATGCCGCCCCATCTTCAGGTGGGACGGTTTCAGGAACAGTCCCACCCAACCTTTCCGCAATCAGTTCCACCAGTTCGCCAACCGTTTGAGCCTCAGCGATTTGAGCCTCAGGCAAACTGATGCGAAAACGAGTCTCCAGCAACGCTGTCAGTTCAACCCTCAAAAGCGAGTCAATTCCAAGTTCGTCAAGTCGCGAGGAAAGGGTGACTTTCTCTTTTGGCTGCTTCGTCAGGTGAGCGATAGCAGAGACAATGGGTTCAATAATTGCAGAGTGCGTTGCGATGGATGCAGGAACAGTGGTGGGAGCGATTTGAATTCGTCCCGCGTCCCTCGTCCCCCGTCCCGTTATCATCGCTCGGACAGCCGCTCGGTCAGGCGCTAAGGCGACGGTCTTGGGCAACTCGTCGGTGACGATGTGGACTTGGGCGATGCGTTGGTAAGATGGCAAGTTTTGTGAGCGTTTTTGCACTTCTTCACGCAACCGCCGCTCAAATTCGTTCAACCGTTCAGGCGAACTTGACCACTGCGGTTCAGGGACAACAACCAAATGCGGTCGCTCTCCCATCGTCTCCTCATCCCAAACACCGACGACGCAAAGTTCCTTGACACCCGCAATGCCAGCCAATTTTCGCTCCAGTTCCTCGGGATAGACATTTTTGCCGGCTGCAGTGACGATGACATCTTTGACTCGCCCAGTGATGTAAAGGTAACCGTCTCGGTCAAACCTGCCCAAGTCGCCTGTGTGAAGCCAACCGTTTTTCAACATCCGTTCCGTTGCTTCTGGGTTTCGGAAGTAACCGACGAAGACATTTGGACCTCGCACCAAAATCTCGCCGACACCATGTTCGTCGGGATCGGCGATGAGGACTTCCACGCCTGGCAGCGGCTTGCCCACTGAACCGCGTTTGGGGCGATGCATGGGGTTGACAGAGACGACAGGTGATGCCTCTGTCAAACCGTAGCCCTCGCAAAGCAAAAATCCCATTGCCGTGAAATCGTCAAAGATGTGAGGCGGCAACGCAGCACCGCCACTGATCAGTGCTCGGAGTTTGCCGCCAAATTGACGGTGAACGGAAGCAAAAAGGCTGCGCCCAATGTTCCTTCCAGTCAATTTCAGAACCACAAGGCTGAACTTCTTGAGCAGTTGAAACAGCAGCCAAGCCCACTTGCCACGCCGGCGAACTTCTGCGTGAATGCTTTCGTGCAGAATCTGAAACACTCGGGGAACGCCGATAAGGACAGTGACGCCAACTTCCCTCATCGTCTCCAACACGGTGCGGGAGCGCAAATTTTCTGGGTAAGTGATGGTTGCTCCAGCCCACATTGTCACCAGCAACTCGCTTGTGAAAGCGAATGCGTGGTGCAAAGGAAGCAAATTCAAACAGTGGTCACTTTGCATCGGCGGTAGGACTTTGACAATGGCTCTCAAGTTGCTCAGAAAGTTGCGGTGGGTCAACATTGCGCCCCTCGGCTCAACGGCTGGACCTGTGACGAAGATGATGGAAGCGATGTCATCTGGGTGCGGGGTGCGGAGTGCGGAGTGCTCACTATTCGCTATCCGCCATTCGCCACTCGCCAACTGGCTGAAAGTCACGATAGGGATGTCAAGCCCGATTGTTTTTAGCGCTGCGACAATTGAGTTGGCAATGTTGTCGCCCAATAAGGCTATTTTCGCTCCAACGAACTGGGCGATATGAGCGATGTCTTCGGGACGCCATTGTCTGTCAAGGGGCACGACGGTCGCGCCAGCGCAAGACGCACTGAAATAAGCGATGACCCACTCGGGACAGTTATCGCCACACAAAATCACCCTGTCACTACGCCCGATCCCCATTGCTGCCAGTTGCTTTGCGTTGCTTTGTGCTAACCGATGCAATTCCCCGTAGGTGTAGCGAACCCATTCTTTCCCCTGTCCCTTGTCCCCTTTCCTCTGACCCTTCTTTTGCAGCGCCACTTTTTGAGGGAAGCGGGCGGCAGCGTGTGCCAGCAAATCTGGGAGCGTTTGGATACTGTCAGCAGCGCCGTCATCTTCAGCCATCCGCAAGATGTGTCGCTTCAGACCCGGAATGTGGACTTCTTGCAGGTAATGTCGCCAGTCAATGGTCGTCACATCAAAGGGGAAATCGCGCTTGTCATCTTCGTCCAAACTCTCCCAAAGTTGCTGCAAGTTCTCGGTGGCGAACTTGGCTTTGAAGTGGGTGTAGGGGGCATAGATGCTGAGGAAGTATTCAAGCCGCTCCAACGCCGCTTTGACGACTCCAAGCCTTCGCTGCCACTGTCTGGCGACAGGCAGTAAAGAGAACGAATGAGCCAACTTCTCTTGCAACTCCAACAACCTTTTTCGCCTTTCCAACCAGCGGCGATATTTGTCAAGGGAAGGGAGCGTCCAGGGCTTGACTTTCAGCGGTCGCCCGTTGCGGTCTAAGAGCGGGTTGCGCTCAAAATACTCAACGCACCACCTGACTACATCGCGCAGCGTCAGCAAGTTTTGGGTGCTGGTGGCAATCTGTAAAACAACGAGGCGGGGGACGAGGGACGGGGGACGAGGAAAGGTTGTTTTGCCTTCTCGCCCCACGCACCACGCCCCGCGTCCCATTGCTGCGATGGCAGCGATGACAGCATTGACAACGAAATCGCACGGAATTAGGTCAACGACGCAATCGGGGTCACCTGGGAAGTCAACCAACTTCCGCTCAGCGAAACCTATAATCAGCGGGTCTGCCATCCTTTGGTTTTCAATCCAACCAGGCTCAGGTTCTTTGAGCGTGCTTTCAATGATCGCTGGGCGCAAAATCAGTGTCGGTATGTCATCACACTCTTTCACCAACAACCTCTCGCCGAGCCATTTCGTGTAGGTGTAGGTGTCGTTAAAGCCTCGCAACTTTGCCCTTTTCATCCCTTCGTCCACCATTGCTTCCCGAATGGTCCGCTCACGGATAGGCGGCGGTGTCTCGTCGTCACCTGATTGCCCTTCAACATCGTGGCAAATTTGCAAAAGTTCGGCAATCTCTTCATCAACGCCGGTCGGGTCTGGCGGTTCTTCTGGGATGATTCCGTTGCGGATTCCGCACACATAGCAAGTGGAGATGTGGGCGAAGATGGGGGACGGTTTGCCCTGCGGTTCGCGCAACTCTTTGCCTCGCTTAGCCAACTCCAATACCCTGCGAACGCCCAAAGTGTTCAAGTTCAGTGCCCTGTCCAGTCGCTCGTCAAAAGAGACGACAGCAGCGCTATTGATGATGACATCGGTCTCGGAAGCGACGGCATCAAAGGTCGTTTCGTCAAGACCAAGTCGCTCAAAACTCAAATCACCTTCAAGGACGACGACTTTTTGAGCGATGAACTCCTCAAACTTGTCTTGGTAGCGGCGGCGCAAGGCGGTGAAGATGGCGGAACGGAGAAATTCTTGCCGCATCCGCTCATGAGCGCTCAACCACGAACCGTCAGCCAACCGCTTGCCGCGAACGAGCAGATAAATGCGTCGCACCTCTGGCAGCGCCCGAAGCACCTTCTCAACCAACGCCTTGCCCAAAAATCCCGTCGCCCCCGTGATCATCAGTGTTTTGCCTGTATAGAAGTCACGAACCCAACCCATTCCATTCACTCACCACCCGTCGCTACTCTGAATTTCTTGTAGGCTGTCCACCGTTGATGCTCTTCGCCACTTTGTCCTTACCTTGGCATTTCGTGCCGCTGACCTCCTTTGTTTGATGCGTTCGGAAAGCCAGAGGCGAAGGTGACGGGCATCGTCGCGCACGGTGACTTCAAAGGTGGCGTCGTCCAGAAGGGAAGCCGTCTCCATCCCGACCTTCTCACGAATGACAGGCAGCAACTCCAAATCAATTTCGTAACCGACACAGGAGCGTTTCAGTTGGCGTGCCACCTTCATCGTCGTCCCGCTTCCCAAAAAGGGGTCAAGCACCGTCTCGCCGACATGGGAGAAAAGAAGGATGAGCCGACGGGCAAGTTCTTCCGGAAAGGCTGCAATGCCTTCCTCCAATCGTCCCTGCAACGGCAGCACATTGGTGATTTGCCAGACATTGAGATACCACTTGCTGCCTTGATACTCGCTAATGTCAAGGCGTGATGCTTCCCGAACACCCTTTGGGACGCTGGCATAGTCAAACCGCCCCTTCTGAAAAATCAGCACGCTCTCCTGCACATTGTCGGGATAGAAGTAAAGCGGGTAGGGATGCTGCAACAGGACGCCACTGCGACGGCTGATGCGGATGTAACCTTCAGGCTTGAGCCAGACGATACGGTCGCGATAGCGGAAACCAGCATCAATGAAAAGGCGCGTCAGGTCGGCAACGATAGGATAGCGTTCACCGTCCACAAGCACATCGTCGCAAACGATGCAGGCGACCCTCCCCGCTGCCAGCACCCGAAAAATTTCCCTCGCCACCTTTTCCATCATCCGCAAGTAAGCCTCATAAGACGGGAAAAGTTCGGGATAGTCAAACGGTGCATTGAAGTAAGGTGGGCTGGTGACGACCAAGTGCACTGACTCATCAGGAAGTTCCGACATGTTTTGGGCATCACCAAAGACGACACAATAACGCAGCGCCATCACCCGTCACCTGTCACTCGCATTAAAGTTTGCGGCAACGCTTATTTTTGCATCGGCGTCAGGATGATGACACAGGGAAAAGCGCAACATCCCTGTCAAGATGAGCGAACTGTCATCGGCGCGGGAAAAGCGTTAGCCTTTTGAGGGGTGAACGAAATTGCTGGTGCGAAGCCGCAAAGTGGTGCTCAAATTCGTTGGGTTGGTGCTTTTGCTCGTCGCTCTCCTCTGGCTTTGGAACGCGGGGAAAATGTGGCTGGCAAGTTTCAGGCTCAAAGAATTGACCGAACGGTTGACAAGTCGCGTCATCACTGTAACCCCGTCGCCAACGGTCATCGTTGAAAGGCTGCAATCTCTGGACAGGCTTGAAACGGCAAGGCTTGTCAGCCAACATGTCGTTGAAGTGAAGTCCGAATCCGAGTGGCTGCCTTCGTTCCTTGTTGGCGAAAGGCTCATTCTCGTCGCACAAGTTGAAGTGATTGCGGGCGTGGACATGAGGGAAATTTCGCCGAAGGACATTGAGGTCAACGGCGATAAGGTCTTCTTAACTTTGCCCCAACCGAAAATTTTCTCGGTGAAGATTGACGAGGCTAAAACGCAAGTCATAGCCCGTGAGAAAGGCTGGCTTGTTTTCAACCCCGACAAGAACTTGGAACGGGAAGCAAGGTTGCAAGCCCTAAGGGAAGCGAGAGCAGCAGCCATCAAAAGCGATTTGCTGCCTTTCGCACGCCAAAAAGCCGAAGAAAACCTGCGCGGTTTCCTTCACGCCCTCGGTTTCAAACAAGTTGAAATTCTGTGGCGAACTCCTGAGATGACGAAGCGAGGTGAGTGAAGTAATGGCAGAAGTTTCCGCTCTGGCTTTCAAGTGGACGGGCGATTGCTTGTTGCTGCTTGACCAAAGAAAGTTGCCGCACGAAGAAGTTTGGGTTTCGTGCAAGACGGCGGAAGAAGTCGCCAAAGCCATTAGCGACATGGTGACAAGGGGCGCCCCACTCATCGGCATCACAGCAGCCTTCGGGATGGTGCTCGCAGCCCAGCAGGCGAAACGAAAGGGTGCTGAGTGCGATGTGCAAGGTGCTGAGGGAGGAGAGGCAATTCTGTTGAAACTTGAGCGTGCAGCGCAAATTTTGACTTCTGCGAGACCGACCGCCGTCAATTTGAGTTGGGCTGTGAGGAGAATGATGGAAGTCGCTCGGAAAAATTCCCACTTGCCACCGGACGAATTTGTCGCTCGCTTTGAAGAGGAAGCCATCAGCATTTATCGCGAGGACTGTGAAGCGAACCGGCGCATCGGTGAATATGGTGCTGAGTTACTTCCGCAAAACTGCCGAATCTTAACCCACTGCAACACTGGTGCGTTGGCAGTTTCCGATTTGGGCACGGCTTTGGGCGTTATCAAGATCGCTTACAGGCAAGGCAAAGTCCAGTTTGTCTGGGTTGACGAAACGAGACCGTTTTTGCAAGGCTCAAGGTTGACTGCTTGGGAGTTGCTCAAGGAAGGCATCCCGTTCAAGATCATCGTTGACGGCGCTGCGCCTTGGTTGATGCGAAAGGGTTTGGTTGATGCCGTGATTGTCGGTGCTGACAGGATTGCCCGCAACGGCGATGTCGCCAACAAAATCGGCACTTACATGCTCGCTGTTGCCGCCAAGCGACATGGCATCCCTTTCTATGTCGCTGCACCGACATCAACCCTTGACCTTTCGTTGCCCAGTGGCGACCACATCCCCATTGAGGAGCGGGACGAAAACGAAGTCTTAGGATGGCACGGGGTTAAAGTCGCACCTGAAAATGCCCACGCTCTTAACCCAGCCTTTGATGTCACCCCTGCCGAGTTGGTGACAGCGATTGTCACCGAAAGAGGCGTTGCCTTCCCGCCATATGATGAAAGCCTTGAAAGATTGTGCGAAGTGCGGGGTGCAGAGTGCGAAGTTTAGAGACCCAAGATTGTTGCCAGCGAAAACAAGGTTGCCACGATAACGATTGGGCTCAAAATGTCAAGGACAAAGCCCCAAAGCATCATCTGCCTGATGGGCACTAAACCCGAGGCGTAAACGACGGCGTTAGGTGGCGTTGCGATTGGGAGCATGAAAGCGAAAGAGCAGCCTATGACAGTTCCGAGCACTGGCAGGGTCGGCGAAATTTGCGCTTCCTTAGCGGTCGCCAGAACGATGGGCACCAAAATGTTCGCTGCGGCAGTGTTGCTCACCAGTTCGGTGAACCAGACTGCGATTGAAGTTCCCCAAATTGTCAAGCCCAGTTGAGTGTCGGCAAAGGGCAGTTTGGTGACGAGTTCGCTTATGCGCTTTGCCAACCCTGTTTGGAAAATGGCATCGCCCAAAGCCAACCCGCCGGCAAAAAGCAAAATCGTTCCCCAATCAATCCGCTGGGCATCTTTCCAACTCAAAGTCGGTTTCCCTTCTTCCGCAGGCAGAACGAAAAGCATGACGGCTCCGAGCAAGGCTGGAACTGCTTCGGGAAGTTCCTTGAAGAATGTCACTGCTTGGCTGGCAAAGGAGTGCAAGAGAGTGGGCGTGTGAGCGTGCAAGTATTTTTCGGGGATCAGCGATGCCAATCCAGAAAGCAGCCACAAACTGATGGCTGTCCCGAAAGCGATGAGGGTGTTGCGTTCCCCTTTCGTCAGCGGCGTTCCCAACCTTTGAGTTGTCAAAACCGATCCCCAGTCCCTGACCCCCAGTTCCTTGCGAACCCTTAGCCATGCGATAATTAGCAGGCAAACCAGCATCAAAGCGCCGATGGGCATTGCTGCCAGCATCCACTGCAGAAAACCGATGTGCACATTCCCTTGCTCTGCGAGGAAACCCAATCCAATCAAGTTCGGCGGTGTGCCGATGGGCGTGATGATGCCGCCAATGGAAGACGCGTAAGCGCAAACGAGCATCAAAGCCAACCCGAAACTTTCAGGGCGTGTCAAGCGAAACCTTAACCCTTGAAATGTCTGCCACGCCAAGGGGTAAAGGGTTGCCGTTGTGGCTGTGTTGCTCATCCAGCCAGAGACAGACCAAGCAGCGACGGCAAATCCAGCCAAAATTCTTAGCGGTGTGCGGGCAATCCGTTCCCTTGACAAAAGCCATTCCACTATTCGCCGATCTAACTCATGAGTTCTGACCGATTCAGCCAGCAAGAATGCGCCGAGAAAAAGGAAGATGACAGGGTTGCCAAGGGGAGCGAAGGCTTGCTTTGCTGGCAAAATTCCCAACACGACGCATAACAGCATCGCCAAAAGTGCTGTCACAGGCAAAGGCAACGCTTCCGTGACCCAACAAGTGAAAGTCAATCCCAAAACGGCAAGGAGCCGATGTTGGGAAGTTGGGAGATTGATGGGTAGCAGAAGCAGAAGGAAGAAGGAAGCAAAAGCGATTGTCAAGCCAACCAATTGGAGGCGTTGTAAACCCTTTCCGTTGTCCCCTGTCCCTTGTCCCTTGTCACCCTTATGGACTTGCACGGATTTCAAGCCCCCTTCGTGAGTGCTAATCCTTCTGACCTCGCTATAATTGTGTCGGCGTTTTCAAACCCAAAACTTCGCAAAGGGGGAACGAGTCATGGTTCAGGAGCGAGCAAATGTCGTGACCTTTCGCGGCAACCCGTTGACCCTTTTGGGTCCGGACTTGCAAGTGGGCGAAAAAGCGCCTGATTTTCGGGTTGTTGATACCGACCTAAACCCAGTGACCCTCAAGGACTTTGCCGGCAAAGTCCTTCTCATCTCGGTCACTCCCTCTCTGGACACACCTGTTTGTGACTTGCAAGGTCGTAAGTTCAACGAGTTGGCTGCCAACTTGTCCGAGGATGTCGTTGTCGTCAACATCAGCGTTGACTTGCCTTTCGCTCAAAAGAGATGGTGCGGCGCGAACAACATTGACCGCATCAAAGTCCTAAGCGACTACCAAGACCGAGACTTTGGGCTCAAATACGGCGTGCTCATCAAGGAACTGAAACTTCTGGCACGCTCCGTCTGGATTATTGACAAGGACGGCGTTATCCGCTACAAGCAAATTGTGCCTGAAGTGACCAACGAGCCGAACTACGACGAAGCGATGGAAGCCTTGAGACAAATCGTGGGGCAATGAATGCGATGACAGGGCAGGGCTTTGCCCTGCCCGTTCAATTTTTCGCAAAGGCTCGTGGAGGGCGCCGAAATGAGACCGTTGGTGGTTCTTTGCGGCACTTTCCCAGCAGTTGCGGAAGAAAGGCTGTCTCGGGAGGTGGAAGTAAAGCGCATCTCCATTGACCGCAACGAACTGCTTCTCGCTTTAAGCGAAGCCGATGGCTTGATTTTGCGGAACATGCCCTATGTGGACGACGAAATTTTGAGTCACGCACCAAAACTTAAGGTCATCGGTCGGTTTGGGGTCGGCGTTGACAATGTTGATTTGGATGCAGCAAAGAAGCGAGGAGTTAGGGTCGTTTACACGCCCGGCGTCAACGCCGATGCGGTCGCCGAACACACTTTCGCGCTCTTGTTGGCTTTGGCTAAACGATTGCTGTTTTGGCACGAAGCACTGCTCAAAGGCGAATACCGTTTGCGTTGGACGGAACAAAGCACAGAAGTGCAAGGGAAAACTCTCGGCATCGTCGGGTTCGGGCATGTCGGAAGAGCAGTGGCGGAAAGGGCAAAAGCCTTCAAGATGAGAGTTTTGGCTCACGACCCTTTCGTTCCGCCTGAAGTGGTGGCTTCCTTCGGAGCCGAGAGCGTCAGTCTGGAGGAACTTTTGAGCCAGAGCGATTTCATCACGCTCCATGTCCCCTTGACGGACGAAACGAGGGGGCTTATAAACCGTGACCGAGTGGCACTGATAAAACATGGGGCGTTTCTCATCAACACTTCCCGCGGTGAAGTTTGCGATCTGGATGCACTTTACGAAGGGCTGCGGTCAGGCAAATTCGCTGGCGTTGCTTTAGATGTCTTCCCGAACGAACCACCAAATTTGAGCCATCCGATTTTCAGTCACCCAAACTTCATCGGCACACCCCATGTCGCCTCTCACACCCCTGAAACCCTCAACCGCATGGCTTTAGTCGTGGTTGAACAGGTCTTGAAAGTTTTGAGGGGCGAAGAACCCGATTTCGCTGTCGTTTGACCCAACTGTGCTGTGTTGAGTAAGCCGGGCTTGAGGGCATGATTTGTTGAAGGTGAGATTGTCATGGCTAAAATGACTAAAAGGAGCCGGAGCATGAAGCAAAATCTCATTATGCGCAATTATATGCCTGATCGGATGACCTACGCACGGCTGGGGAAGACCAACTTTTTGGTGTCGCGCATAGGGATAGGTGGATATGCTAACCACGGAATGAAGGCGAACGCTGACACCATGGCTGATGCTGATCCCGATGCTTATCTCGCTGCTCTACAATACCTGCTGGACAACGGCGTAAACTTCATTGAGACAGCCCCTCACCCAGGCTATGGGAGCGAGAAATACATTGGTGAACTCCTCGCCACACCGAGCAACCGTGGCAGAGCCTTCGTCGCTACACAAATTCCAAGACTGGTGAAGGACTTGGAAACGGGAGAGCCTTTCACATATAAGGAGATGCGGGAAGCATTCAGAACCAGTTTGCTTGAAAGTTTGCAAAGGCTTCGCTTAGACCGCGTTGATGCGCTCTTAGTTCACCACTTGACAAAACTTTCCGGTGACCCTTATCACAACCAAGGTTATGTCGGTCCAAACTTTGACTACTTGAAGATGGCTTACGATGTCATTGACGAGTTGATTGACGAAGGGCTTGTGACTTACAAGGGGTTCACATCACATTGGCCTGATGCGACCCGGGAGGCATTGACTCATCCGGGGCTTGAGGGTCGCACTGATGTCGTGGTAATCAAATACATGGTCACCCGAAAGTTCTTCCAAGGTCAGGAGCCAGAAGTGTGGGAAAGGGAGGTTTTCCCTGTGTTGAAAGAACAAGATGTCGGGGTCGTGCAGATGAAGGTGCTCATGGGTCCGCACTACACGCTGGAGGAGAAACTCAAAATACTAAGATGATCCTCCCGCATTTGCCCGTATCAAGCCCTACCTTGATGCTGGAGACACTCTGCCACAGGCTTTAATCCGATGGTCGCTGGCGCAGGAAGCGGTGCACATGCGGATTATCAACATGCCTCGTGTCTGGATGGCAGAAGAAGACCTTGTTCCTGCGAGACCCAATAGCCCAAACATAGTCACTGCTAACCCGCTGCAGGAGTGATCACCTGATAAGGGGGTTGACGAGATGCCTGAGGGAATAGGGAGAAGAGAATTTTGTGGCAAGGCTCTTGGTGCAAGTGCTGCTGTTGCTTTGGGCATGAACTCTCCTGACACATCACATGAGGCACAGCCTGCATATTCCATTCCAAAGCATCTCCCTCGGAAGTTAGCCATTTGCGTCTCACAGTGGGCGTGGTTCACTCACTCCGGTCCAGGCGAACCATATCACAATCTTGAAGAAGTGATGATTGGCTTAAGAGAGCGCAACTACAACGCAATACGCATTGACACTGCTTTGCATCTATGTTTCCGTGCAGACGGCTCCCCTCGCGGTGAAGTTGCCATTCGCCCTGCAATACCCGGTTACAGCCATCGGTTCAGGGTCGTGAACCACAAGGGCGGTCATTCTGTAGATGTCCTCAAGCGTCTCATCCAATTCATGGATTTGGTGAAAAAGTATGACATCTATGTCATCCTCTCGGATTGGGAATATATGCACACGCTTTGGTTTGTGGAAAGCGAAAGCCTGCGTCATGAGATACTGAGCATACCATTAAACCAACGACTGATGTGTCTGGCACAACATATGGATCGTTTGGTCAGCATCCTTAAGGAAAAAGACCTTGCCGACCATATTGCTTATATTGAGCCGCACAATGAGGCGGATATTAGTGACTTCCTGTTGGGCGCTGAAGGGCGTAAATTGCTCACTGAAGCAATTGCCTTTCTGCGAGATCGTCATCCCGATATTCTCGTCAGCGCTGACTTAGCCTTGATTGACAACCTCTTGATTGACAACCTTGGGACCACGGATAACTCCCAAGTATATGACCACCATTTGTATGTCGGGAAGGAACTTTACGAGGAATTTTTCAGAAAAACAGTTCGCCGGCGAGATTTTAATCTTGACGACCCATGGGAGGATGAGTTTCTGAAACAGATGTTAGAACCGAATATCGCACCCTATTCGGCTTTCAAGGACAATTTCCCTTTGCATCCTGAAAGTCGAGTTTACGGTAATGAAGGGTGGCTGAGGAACTTTTGGGTCTATTACAACCTCAACATTGACAAGTTTGACCGTTGGCTAACGGAACATTATCACCGCATCAAGGAACGATTGAAGGAGAATGCAGCATACTACTACTCCAGACATGCGCAAGAGGCAAAGCGCCGGGGACTCCCCATGGTTATTGACGAAGGTGGCTTCTTTTACGGACCGTTGTATTCGCGCTTTGAGGAATCCGAGGCAGGTCTTGAGTATTACGACTATTTGACTGATTTGGCAATCATAAACGATGTTTGGGGGTTTGCCTTCTCCACTTACAACTGTCCAGCGATGCCTGTATGGTGGGCATGTCCCAAGTGGGTTGCAGAAACCAATAAGAGGTTTTTGGAGGGTGTTGTTAAAGGGGGATGAACACTTAAGGTTGAAGCGGAAAGGAGGGATGGAAAAATGCTTGGAATGCTTGGGAAGTCTCCCCTGTCGCTCAAATCCCTCGCTTCCCGTAAGGGTGTTCTACATGCATGTATTACTGCCATAACAGTTTCAACCTCGGTGTTTTTGCTGGCTGTCGGGACGGAACGAAGTGTCGGCACCATTTACTATGTAGGCGGTCCTCGTGCCTCGGACAACAACCCGGGAACAGCGTCTCGCCCCTTCGCGACAATCCAGAAAGCTGCTACAGTGATAAAGGCAGGGGATGTAATCAGAATCCGAACGGGCATTTATCGCGAGACAGTGATTCCAGCAAACTCAGGTGAAGAGGGCAAACCCATTGTGTTTGAACCAGACGGGAATGCGGTCGTCGTTGTAAGTGGTGCAGACCCAGTCAAGGGAGAGTGGACCGTCTACAAAGGCAAGATTTACAGAACAAGAATCGCCTTGCCGTTGACCGGATACAACGACAAGATTACTGGCAACGAAACGCTCCTTGCCAATCAGGTATTTGTCAACGGCAAGATGATGATTGAAGCCCGTTGGCCGAATGTGAGCAACTTGGATGACCTAATGAACCGAAATGATTTTCGGCGCTTTCCGAAGGACGGTTTGACGGTGCAGCCCGACGGTAAGGCAATACTCCAAGATCCAGCCATTCCAGAAATTCCTGAGGGTTGGGCAGGTGGCACCATCTGGTGGATCGGTTGGTATATACCTCAGACCAGCACAATTGAGTCCTCGTCACCAGGGCAAATTGTTTTTCGTTCAAGAGTCGCCAGAAACGTATTTTTTGACTTTTACTACTTGACAGGAAAGTTGAGTGCGTTGGATGCGCCAGGGGAGTGGTTCTACGACGGCACTTACCTTTATTTGTGGCCGCCAGATGGAGGTGTGACAAAGAATGTTGAGGTCAAACGGCGCAACTATGCGTTTGATTTGCGCGGGAAGTCTTACATTACGATCAGGAACATCCACATTTTTGCTGCCACCATCATCACGGACGAAAACAGCAAAAACATCGTTTTGGATGGGATCCGAGCCAAGTATATCAGCCATTTCGTGACTTTACCGGCGAAAGATGTCATCTATTCACACTCCGACGAGACAGGCATCCGGCTTATGGGACCCAGCAACGTCATTCGGAACAGCATCATTGAATACAGCGCAGGTCATGGCGTTGTGTTAGGAGGCGAGGGGTGCGTAGCCGATAACAACCTTATCCACGATGTTTCCTACGGTGGAACATACTGCTGTGCTGTTTTCCCTGCCCCTGGCAAACCAACACGCGTTGTAATCGCCCGCAACACCATTTTCCGGACAGGGCGTTCAGCCATTGACTTGCTTCGCGGCAATGTGGAGATTGCTTACAACGACATATACTGGTTTGGGTTACTCAACACTGACCTTGGGGCGATTTATTCGGCACGGGGTAGCGACCTGACTGGGACTCGCATTCACCACAACTGGATCCACGATGCTGCGAATGATAAGACCCACAGATACCCAGTTGGTGCGGGAATCTACCTTGACCAAAACGCCAAGCCCGTGTTGATTGACCACAATGTGTTCTGGAACAACCACATGAACGATGTGCGGTTGGAACAGGCTAAGCCTCCATTCAACCGCGTTTTCAACAACACCATGGCGTCCACGGATGTTAAGTTCTGGAATTCCTTCGAATCCTATCCTGCCCACAGTCCTGATGATGTCAACAACAACATCTACCGTGCATCGATTCGTCCAAACAAGCCGGGAGCCAACGACCTGACAGCCGAGACGGACCCGAGGTTCGTGAATGAGGGGTGGGGAGGTTTGAAGTTCAGGTTGCGACCTGATTCACCTGCAATCGATCGTGGGGCAGTGATTCCGGGCGTAACGGACGAGTTTGTTGGCAGTGCTCCCGATATAGGTGCCTACGAGTATGGTGGAAAGGAATGGGTAGCCGGTTGCACTCTGCCTGAAAGGAAGTTGTATGACTACCCTGACCCTGATTGGAAGAAGCAACGAAAGGGCGAATGCGAGGACTGAGAGGGTTTTGTTTGAAGTGTTAATGTTTGGGGCATTTAGGAAGTTGCTCAACCAATAGGAGTTACGGTGATGCGTAATGTGCAAGAGGAGGGATGAGGCATGGGAGTTTGCGATCAGAAACAGTTTTTGAGACTGTTGAACGGAGTTACTTTAACAGGGTTCACAGGGCAGATACTTGCGCTTAGAGAACCGTTGTCAATGCGAGAGGAGAGTGTCCTAAAAGTCCTAAAACCTTCCCATGCTACGGGCTTTAGCCGTAGTTGTTGACGCAGGGACTGAGTGCCAACTTTAGTCGGCGAAAATCTTGAGGGTTTTCCCTTACAACATGCAAAACAGTCAATATATAAGACGGAGGTGAGGCAAATATGATGATGACGAGGAGGAGACTGCTATCCTGCGGTCTTCTGGCTGGGGTGGTGTCCATAGCATATGGTGCGGAGTCAACTGGACAACAAGGCAAAGGCATTGACCGAAAAGATGTAGCCAGTGCCAGCGCGCGTGGTGGACTGGCGGGGGAGATGCCGAGTCTCCCCCAACGAAAACAAAGATATTCTGCGCATATCCACCTGGATATCTGCACATCACGTGGAGACCGAAGAAGGCTTGAACCGTGCTATAGACTGGTGCAAACAAACCGGGGTCACCCGCGTCTTCCTCCACGAACGCTTGTGGTAGTAGAGTATGGCTGATTTGGAGGTGAAATCATGGGAAACAACAGAAGAAGTTTTCTGAAGAAGATGACTATCGCTGGCGTTGGATTGGGAACATATCTTTCCCGATTATGGACCGCTGAAGTTATGCCAGCAGACACGCGGGAGACACAGGTGGTCGGACAAGAACGCATGGTCATCGACCGGAAGGCTGTAGTGACCCGGCACAATGTGAAGGTCACTTCCTCGTCAGATCTGCAGGTCGGCAATGGCGAGTTTGCGATTACAGTTGACATCTCCGGTCTTGTCAGTTTCAGGGTCAACCCGATTCTGGCTTATTGGGCGTGGCATTCTGAACCGCTTCCCGCCGGACAAACGATTGACGATTTTCAGTGGACCATCCACCGAGGTTATGATGGCATTGAGAGACCCTATCCCCTGCCGAATGGTTCGGAAATCAGCAATTGGCTTCAACGCAACCCCCACAAGGCGAACCTTGGTCAACTGGGCTTGGTATTGATCAGACAGAATGGTTCTCCTGCACAAGAGAAAGACCTTCAAAATCCCGAACAAATACTGGATCTCTGGAAGGGGTTGCTAACGAGCCGATACACAATTGATGGGCAGCCGGTTAAAGTGGAGACCTGCGTGCACCCAAGTCTGGACGCCATCGCGGTCCGGATCACTTCCCCACTCATTTCGGCTGGACGCCTGCGGATCTTTCTGAGGTTCCCCTACCCCGATACGACCGATGGTTGTGCCGGGGATTTCAACAGACCCGATGCGCATACTTCAATCCTGAAGAGGCGTAGCGAACGACGCGCTGACATAATCAGGATAGCGGACGACTTGTGTTATCATGTGGCTATGGCGTGGTCGGGCAGAGCCAAACTGGTCAGCCCAGCCAGGCACGAATTCATCTTGTTGCCGGAACCAGCAGAGCAGTTTGAACTTGTCTGTGCCTTTGCGCCGAAGCCGTTACCAGAACGCCTTCCATCGGTGACGGAAACCATTGCTGCATGCGAAAGATATTGGGCGGAGTTCTGGAATAGCGGTGGAGCCATTGACCTTTCGGGGAGCAAGGACCCACGCTGGAGAGAGTTGGAGCGCCGTATTGTCTTGTCTCAATACATCATGGCTGTCAATGGAGCGGGCTCTTACCCTCCTGCGGAATCGGGCTTAAGGAAGGACCCTTGGCACGGACGTTTTCACTTCGAAATAATCTGGTGGCATGGCGCACATTGGGCTCTGTGGGATAGGTGGCACTTGTTGAATCGCTACATTGATATTTACCAAAGGTTTCTTCCGGCGGCTCAAGAACGCGCCCGTAAGCAAGGGTATAAAGGTGCGCGTTGGCTCAAGTGCACAGGAAACATCCCGGTGGAATGGCCCAATACTTCGCATTCTTGGCTGGTTTGGCAAAACCCGCATCCTATCTTTTTGCCGAACTGGACTATCGGGCGCACCCCACGATGGAAACCTTGAACAAATGGCGCGAGGTGGTATTTAACACCGCCGATTTTCTTGCTTCATTCCCCTGTCAGGATAAAGAGAACCCCGATCGGTTGGTGTTGGGTTATCCAATCGAAGACATGAGTGAGCAAAATCCGCACTTTGAAACTATCAATCCAGCCTTTGATCTGGCGTATTTTCGTTTCGGACTGCGGATCGCACAGTGTTGGCGTGAACGGCTTGGAATGCCACACGATCCCCGATGGGATTATGTGTTGGAACACCTGTCACCTATACCAGTTCGCGACGGTGTCTACATCATGTGGGAACCGGTGTCTCGGGAGACCGGTTTGAGGGATCCCTCTGTTGACCCTTGGGGAAATCCACGATGGCTTTCCGACCATCCATCGGTCTTGGGTATCTATGGAATGCTCCCGGGCGACGGAGTAGACATAGAGATCATGCAAAGGACATTTGATAAGGTTCTGGAACTTTGGCCCAAGTTCAAATGGGGCTGGGATTATGCAATGGCGGCAATGTGCGCTGCGCGTTTGGGCCGGTGTGAAAAGGCTGTGGATCTTCTGCTGCATCCTGATTATTGGTTTGCACCCAACGGATTTTGCCATGGCTGGTATCTTCCCGGCAACGGCGGTTTGCTTTATGCCGTGGCAATGATGGCGGCAGGTTGGGACGGATGTCCCAATAGGAATGCACCCGGCTTTCCCGATGACGGTTCCTGGGATGTGAAATGGGAAGGCTTGAAAAGGGCGTCATAGCAAGGCAGAGGGGGGTAATTTGGTGTGTTCATCCAAGTTTTAGAGGGACCCCTTAAAAACAATTGCCTTGAGGCGAAATAGAAAGTTACTTAGCCAAAGCAACAAGGAGGGAATTACCATGCTGTGTGGAAGTCAGTTTGTTTGTCACGCGGCTACATTCTTGCTGGTTTGGGCAATCATCGTCAGTCTACTGTCGAGCGTGATTGCACCACAAAGCAAATCCAATCAGCCGACACACGCTGCGCATGCAGGGACGATTGTTCCTCTTGAAGGACCCGTCTTGGTGGGGAAGCCTGTCACTTTCAAAGTTTATGGCAATGGGAGCGATTATCTCTGGGATTTGGGTGATGGGACGATGGCAAGCGGTCCATCAGTGACCCACACATACCAAACCCCCGGCATTTATCGTGTGGTCGTAAAATCAAGGGAAGGCAACACATTACGCGAGTTATCTTCAGCCATCGTGCGTGTCCACACACCAGAGACAGTGCATTTGCCGCAGGTTATTCTTGACACCGATGCTCGTAATGAACAGGATGACCAGCATTACATTGCATACGCTCTATTCAGTGAGGTGGATGTTTTGGCAATCAATAGCGTCCATCACGGTCCACACCGCGTCAATCACGGAGGGCAATTTCAGGAAGATATCAACTACGGTGAGATTCACTTCATTATCATGCTTGCCCGCAATAGTGGCTTGTTGAACCATCGTCCTGAGAATCTCCTGCCTATGGTATTTCACGGAGCAAGGCGACCACTTGAAGTTCCTGCCAGCGGTAGGTGGGAGGACACAGAGCCAGTTAGAAGCGAAGCCAGTGAAGCCATTCTTGCAGCGGCTCGTGGAGCATCGCCCGACAATCCTGTTTGGGTGCTTCCTGTTGGACCGTGCACCAATGTAGCCAGTGCAATTCTTCAAGCGCGTGAAGAAGGGTTGGACATAAAGAACCGAATTAAAGTCTGTTGGTTGGGCGGTAGTCCAGAACAAGTCCATGTTAGGAGTTTCAACGGGGAGAACGACCCTTGGTCAGTGTATGTTGTGGCTCAAAGCAGCGTGGAATTCTGGATCATTTTGGAGTGGCCTACCGGTGCCAGTCTTCGCATAGACAAGCGTGTTGAGTCCCACCTTTATCCCGACAACCCGTTGGGCAGATATCTGAAAGCCATCGTCCCAGAGGGTCCGAAACCGCTTTTCGACCCGACAACAATGGCTATGGTCATCGGTAGGCATCTTGGAAAGAAATGGCTGACACAGCTCGAGCCTGTGGTAGTGCTCGGTCCGGATCAGGGATACCGTTGGAAGAAAGTAGAGACTCCGACAAATGTTTACCTTGTCCGGGGGATCGACGCACAAGCAATGAAAGAAGACTTGTTCAACACCTTGAACGGTAAGCCAAGTCCTCTAAGGAAGAGATAACCCAAGTTGCGAGCAATGGGAGGTGTCAGGCGATGAAGCGGTCGGTTTTCGCTGTGGTTGGAGTTACTTTGAGCATCTTTTTGAGCATCTTTTTGGGGGTGAGCGTTGTGAGGGCGCAAAAACAATCGGCTGTTACCTTCTATGTCGCAGTCAACGGCAACGATTCATGGAGCGGTCGTCTCCCCTCTCCCAACCGAACGAAAACCGACGGACCTTTCGCCACATTGCAGCGTGCTTTAGAGGCTGTGAAAAATCTCAAGCACAAGCAAGGCGGGAAT
>Ga0071330_1092597_pt1 | contig 46211 bp, 56 predicted proteins | sample GBScel77sediment_FD_63802 | JGI IMG/M metagenome (GOLD analysis project Ga0071330, IMG submission 63802) | Hot spring sediment microbial communities from Great Boiling Spring, Nevada - Cellulolytic enrichment Sediment 77C v2 (version 2) | ecosystem: Environmental > Aquatic > Thermal springs >...
GACTTGATAAGTGTTGTCACAAACCCGGGCAGGATTGACCTTCTGGGCCTCACCCAATTACAGGCACAGAAACTGCTTGCCGAAAAGGGTTTAAAGCAGCTGAGGGAGGGCGATACAGGCGATGACGCGATAGTGGTTTCGCAGATGCCTGAAAATACTTTTGAAATCTTATCAAGAGGAGAAGTTAAAACTTTTGGTGTCAGGCCAAACAAGATTTTAAAGGTGAAGATTTTCGAGGATTTGGCGCCCAAAACGGCTCTATATTTCAGAATTGCCTCCGGTCTTGTGAAAAGGCGTGTGGGAAAGCTACCAGTGTATTTCAAGACAAAAGACCTTGTTGTTTTCAAGCCATCCGTTAACTTCGAAGAGCCTTTGATTCCCGAAAATACTCCCAGAGAGCTCGTAAGGGCTGGAGAGATAGGAGTTACAAACATGTCTCGAAAGCACGCTGGGCTCATAGGCGTGAGATTCAGCGAAAGCAGGGATTTTGGACCCACTGCAGAGCGTTTCGAATCCACGAACATCGTTGGCGTAGTTTTGGAGAACTTCGAGGTGATTAGAGATTCGAAGGAAGGAGAAGTAATTTACCTCATGGAGGTAGGGGAATGAAGGTCAGATATTTCGTTCTATCCCCGGAAGCGGGTACAACGCCACAGGAGCTCGTTTTCAGGATAATCGAGTTGGGTTTCGACGGAATCGTGAAGGAAACATGCTTCGGGGCAATTATTGAGGGGGAGGACGAGAAGGTCGACAGAGTTGCCGAAATAATACGGGAAGAATACTACTACGTCTTCTCCAAGGAAAGAGGCTATCCAGTCGGGGATAAGAGGATCTGCAGAGCTGAACGTGGTGGAGGAGCGAGGACGGGGTTTTATCAAATAGAATTCGAGTCGGAGTTTCTTCCTCTCATAGCGGAGGCAATAAAGGATTTTAAAATTGAAAGGACCAAGAGACCGAAGAGGGTAATCGTTCACCCGATCAACAGCCTGATTTTGGCAGATCTAATCGAGAGAAGCGGGCACCATCCTTTAACGATGATGACAGAAATCGCGAAGCTTGTCAGAGACCCCGAAATCGATGCACCGCCAAGGAATATAACAACAGAGTACGTGGTAAGGGGCCTGAAGTACGCATCAATAGAGATGCCTTCGGGCATTAGGGGCAGGCTCGGAGTGTGGGATGAGCTAATACAAAAAGCAGAAGCTGGTTTGATTGCCGAATACGAATACGCATTCGGCTGCGCGGGTTGCACGCACAACGATATGCTCATCTACCTGATAAAGCAGAGGGGGATCCCCTTCATAAAGCTGAACCTTCCAAGGACTCAGGAAGAGGCGAGAAAATTCTTAAATGGCGTCTTCGGATTTCTAAGTGGTCTGGGGTGATTTAATGGTTAAAGTGGCTTTGCTTTCATGCGGTGCTGAATACAGCGGTGTTTACCACGAGATCCAGAAAGCAATCGAAATGGTTGGCGGCGAACTCGTGATTCCGGAAGTGGATCTTCAGGACGTGAAAGAGGTGGACGAGGAGTTCGGGATAGTCGTAAAGGGGGGAGATCTGAAGCTGATGATGGCAAGGGCTAAGTCTGTTGCCGAGGAGAGATGCGACGCAGATGCTGCATTTGTAGCAACATGCTTCAGGTGTGCCGAGGGTGCTTTGGTTAGAAATGCAGTCAGAAAATACCTTCAGGACTTCCGAGTTCCCGTAGTTGCATACTCATTCACAGAGAGGAGCAAGGCTGCAAACTTCCTGCTGAGGATGGAGGCCCTTGTGAACATAGTAAGGAGAAAGCACCTTCTTGCGAGAACCAAGCATGAAGGGGTTACAGTTGGTGTTGATTCTGGATCAACGACGACGAAAGCCGTCGTCATGAGGGACAACGAAATCATCGGCACAGCTTGGCGGCCCACCGTTGACATAATTCAAACCGCGGACAAGGTGCTCGAGGAAGCTCTGACAAAGGCAGGAGTGAAGCTGTCCGAAGTCGAGGTTATCGGTACCACAGGTTACGGCAGATTTCTGATTGGAAAGCACCTGAATGCGGGAATAATTCAGGATGAGATCACGGTAGGAGCAAAGGGAGCAACGTTTCTTGCGGGAAGGCAGAAGGGGGACGCGACGATCCTCGACATAGGAGGAATGGACAACAAGGCAATAACAGCCCATGACAGCATTCCCGACAGCTTCACGCTCGGAGGGATCTGTGCGGGCTCTTCAGGAAGATTTTTGGAAACCACCGCAAGAAGGCTCGGGGTTGACATAATGGAGTTTGGAGAGATGGCGACCAGGGGGGATTACAGGAAGATAATGATGAATTCATACTGCATCGTTTTCGGAATGCAGGATCTCACAACAGCCTTGGCTGGCGGAGCAAAGGCTGAAGATGTCGCAGCTGCTGCATGCAGGAGCGTCATAGACCAAATTGTGGAGCAGCAGCTTCAGGAGATAACGCTTAGGGAGCCTATAATCGAGGTTGGCGGCACTTCGCTACTGAAGGGACTCGTGAAAGCCGTAAGGGAGGCGTTGGGGATGGAGGTGATAGTGCCAAAGTTCTCTCAGTTTGCTGTTGCAACAGGGATGGCCTTTGTAGCTTCTGGATTGATAGAGGGGGCGAGATATGAGGTTAGCAATAGAGTCGCCTGATGAAGAAGGTAAAATGGCATACGAGAGGACAATAAGCACGGTGCTCGCAGAGTCGACTATTAAGGGGCTGATGAAGAGTGTTTATGCCTACGCTGACCCAAGAGAGCCCGTATTCATTCTCATAATTCAGCTTGCAAGGGGAGGTGGCGTGCTGAGGTTCTCGGAGGTCGCCACAATGAAATCTGTCAGAGATGGCGTCATAGTCGTTTGCGAGAACGATAAGCTAATGCCTGAAGTTTTAAGGGTTCTCTGGGAAAAATACGGCAGAGAAAGGGTGGAACAGCTGAGCAGATACGAGATAATGGTTAGAGGCGAAATCGGCGAGGATTTGCTGAACGAAGTGGTTTACGATCCGGAGAAGGAACTCATGGTGGGTCTGATGGACGTTATTCTGAGAATAATACCGGAGGGCTTCAGGGTAAGGCGGTATATTAGAAAAGACGACGTCATGGCTGTGATCGCCTCCGAAGATCCGATAAAGAACGAATGGGTTGAAAAAGCCTTAAGGCTTATGGAGGAGAAGCTATGATACCCCTTATCTTCAACGGGGGAGTTTACGGACATCAAGAATTCGAGGATCTCGTTCACGACCTCGGTGGATTTGTTATCATGAAAAACTTCGCCCAGACTGAAGTCACGATCTTTTTCATAGTACCCGAGGAAGACATCGAACGGGTTAAGGAAAAAGCTCTGGAGCTTAAAGCTGAGCTGAAAGAAGCACCGTTGGCTGGATCCGAAATCGCGGTTGTGGTCCCAACAATCTCGATCTACCATTTGCCCCACAATTCCTGCGACGTCGCTGAGTACTTGCGGAGGAAGGGCGCAAAGACGAACATGGTTGGTTTGTCCAGGGGCGTTGGGAAGAGACTCTCAAGGCTCACAGCCTTCGAAAGGGATCTCATCAATGAGCACGACGTTGCTGTTTTCTTATTCGGAAACTTCAAAGAGTGCGTTAGCGAGAAGATCGGGAAGATGGTCAGGGATATCACGATTCCAGTCGTTGCAACAGGTTTTCCTAAGATCGAGCCTCCGGAGGGAGTGGAATACGTGCCAAATTTGGGCAGAATAGTGGGTAAGTTTAGCAGAGACAGCGACATAGAGCTTCTCGAAAACGTGGCAAAAGCGGTAGAGAGGCAGGTTGAGAAAAGGAGAAGAATATTCGAAAGATTCGATGTGCCACCCTATTACCTCAAGGTTGAGATCGAGAATCAGATTCCAGAAATCGAGGAAAGCCCCTCGCCTGCACCAGTAACTGTTAAAATCGACGGGCTCAGGGTCAAGCTTCCATACGAAAAGTTTGCCGAAAGAATAAGGAATGTCCGCATCCTCGACTTCAAGTTGGAGGACATCTGCAACGTTTTGCCTTCAGTAGTCGAGGGTCACACCTTGGTTAGATTCTGGGGTGCATTTTAGCCGTTTGACCGACACGTTCTATTTTTATCATGAATATTTTTTCCAAGAAAAAAAAAGAAAACATAATATATGGCAACTCGGAGTTGAAGCGGTGGATGAATTCCGGGCTCACGCCCGAAATGAAGTTGGAAAAAGCGAGTTGGAGGGATAAAAATGATGGACGTGAACACAGGATTGGGGCTTGTTGCACTCATGGGTGCAGCAGCAACCATTGCTGGAGCAGCAGAGGATCTTGAGAGTGATGTCGGTTCTCAAAGCAATCCAAATTCACAGGTTCAGTTAGCACCACAGGTAGGGGTTCTGCACAGGATATTCAACAAGGCAATCTCTGGCGAGCCACCTGCTTATGCTTTTTACTCAAGCATCGCAGCCACCGTTGCATGGGTTCTGATGAACGCAGACTTCAACATAATAGCAGCATTTGCGATCGGAGCATTCGTCGCCTCGATCTTCCATGGAATTTACGCGAGCACAGCATACATGGGTAGACTTGCAAGCCAGCGGAGGTATGGACAGCCGATATACTTGGACGTGATCTACAATCATCTGCCTCCAATAATGGCCCACGGCTTTGTAGCCACCTTCTGCATTCTTGTTCTCTCCTATATCCTATGGCACTTCTTTGAGCACCCATTCCCGTTCGTTATGCTTGCCTTCATCTGGGGAATAACGGTTGGTGCGATCGGTTCGTCAACTGGAGATGTGCACTACGGTTCTGAGAGACAGTATCAGAATAAGCCCTTCGGAGCTGGACTCAATGCAGCGCTTTCAGGAAAGATTGTGACCAAGGCAGAGATAGGCACAAGGAGCAGCATAGACAACGCCTGGTTCTGCGCCAAGTTCGGAGGGCCCGCAACTGGGATTGCTTTCGGCCTCATTGTATTCTTGGACAACTGGAGAACTCTCGTTTTTGACCATTTCATTGCCATCGTCGTCGGATTCGTGATCGTTGCCCTGCTGGTCATCGCCAACTGGCTTCTCGAGGTCTGGGCGAGGAAGAGCTACGGGCCTTATCCGGAGAAGCTTGCCATGCTTGAAGGAGGTGCTTAAGATGGATCCGATAACAATAATTCTCGGCCTGATCATCGCTGGAGTACTGATCGTCATAGGGGTCCACCTGATCCCGGTAGGTGGAGCCCCAGCTGCGATGGCGATGGCTACGGGCGTTGGAACAGGAACAGTTCAGCTCGCGACTGGGGCTGGGCTAACTGGACTGGTTAGTGCTGGGTACATGTATCACTTCGCTGACGTACCAACAAGCTACGTTCTGCTGAGCGGTGCAGTGGGAAGCATGCTCATGCTCGGAATTACGATGTTAGTAGGAAACGTGATATACATTTTCGGCGTTGGCGTTCCTCCAGTTTCCGCAAAGGTGAGGTATGACCCGATAACAAAATACAGGCAGGACATATACGTATCTCCTGGCACTGAAGGCCATGGTGTTCCCACAGTGTCCTTTGTTAGCGGAATAATCGGCGCATTTTTGGGTGGTGTTGGTGGGGCTCTTACCTATGTTCTGCTCAACGAACTTGGCATCTCTCCAGCGATCTCTGCCTTCATTGCTATAGGCTTCTTCCTAGCAAATGCCGTGCTTGCAGCCTACAACATCGCCGGAACAATCGAGGGATTCCACGATCCCAAGTTCAAGAGATTGCCGAGGGCCATTGTTTCGAGTCTGATAGTTTCGAGCTTCATCGCTGCTATCTTGGTTCTTGCCACTGAAGGAGGTGTCGTGCTATGACCGTTTCTTCCTGCAGTGCAAGGGCTGAGGCTGTTGAGGAAAAGAAGATATCGAACAATCTAATCGCTGCCCTTGGAATCGTCGTACCTCTGCTTGGGATATTTGCAGCCTCACTTTACGACTTCTTCGCATTCTTAGGTGGAATAGCGATCATTTTTGCGACTCTCTGGGGAGCTAATGGAGTCAGAACGGTGGCAAAATACGGCATTGGCACTGGCGTGCCGTCGGTAGGAATGGTAGCACTTGGCGGTGCGGTGGCTGCCGTGGTCGTTGGTGTGTATTTGGCGAGTAAAACGGTCTTGCTCGCACCAGTTCTTGCACTGGTTTTTGCACTGCTCACTGGGTTGCTCATAGGGCTTTCAGCGAGATACATTCTGAAGATGAACATCCCTGTGATGGTCAGGTGCATGACCGAGATGTGCGGAGCAGGAGCGCTGGTGATTCTTGCCCATATTGCGACGATCACGGGCTCATTTGACATGCTGAGTCTTAAAAGCATGGCTGAAGTGGGAATAGTGCTCATGGTATTCATAATCGGAGCCCTAGGAATTCTGCATCCCTACAACGCCTGCCTTGGCGCGGATGAGAGGCAGGGAAGAACGCTGAAGCTGTCCTTAGCCACAGGAAGTGCTCAGGTGATCTTGGCAGGAATAGCTTCGCTGTATTTCATAGGACTTCCCGGAATGCTCACGGTAATCTTTGGCGCCCTCGCATGGTATGTGACCTACAGCATGTTCGTAAGGACTTGCTTTGAGGAAGGTATCGTTATGAATACGGGGCTCATACCGGAGGTCGAGCATAAATGACGTACGCAAAAGTTTCCTCGGAGCCTGGTTTAGTGCTTGACGCGCTTCGCGGAATTTTAGGAGAGGAAAGGGAAGATCTGGTCTTCTACCCGCTTTCCGAGATCGAGCAATCGGTGAAGAAGCTCGAGGAGATCGCGGACGATCTCGTGAATTCTCTCGATCCTCTGAGGAACTTCAAGGCCTCATATCTGGGAAGGGAGAAGAGCCTATACTACGCCGGAATGACCACTGGAATCTTCTACGGACTTATTGTTGGATTGCTTATAGCTTTCTTGATTGCATGGGTGATGTGATATGGCGAACAAGGTAGAGCCAGCTCCCGGATGGCCAAAGATTAAGGGAGAGTACATGGTTGGCGATCCGAAGAGCTGCGTCGTTGTTGCAACTCTCGGAAGCCATCTCGACGAAAAGAAGCTGATTGAGGCAGGAGCAGCAATGGCAGGAATCTGCAAGACGGAGAACATAGGGATTGAAAAGATGGTTGCGAACATAATTGCAAATCCGAACATAAGGTTCCTGATCCTCTGCGGTGCCGAAGTTACTGGGCATCTGACTGGGGATGCGATAGTGAATTTACACAAGAACGGAGTGAAGAACAACAGAATAGTAGGCGCCAAGGGCGCAATCCCATACGTTCAAAATCTGCCAGAGAAGGCCATAGAGAGGTTCAGGAAACAGGTGGAGATCGTTGAGATGATCGGTGTCGAGGATCTTTCAGCGATCATTGCCAAGATCAAGGAGTGCGTATCAAAGGATCCCGGAGCATTTCCAGAGCCGCCGATGGTGGTTGAGATAAAGGAAGAGGGGAAGGAAGAGATTGCCGAGGGAGAAGTGTTCCCAGTGCCTGGAGAGATTGCGAACATCGAATCTTGGGTCAGGGACATCGAGCTAAAGGTGAAGGAGGTGGCACTGCTCAACAAGTTCTCCGCAGGAGTATATGCTGGGAGATTCCAGGGATTCTGGATCGGATTCACCTTAGCGATGCTTGTCCTTGGAATAATGATGTGGAGGGCGGGAATATGAGCGGATTTCCGAAGATAGTAAAACCCAAGGCAGTGAAAGTAGGCGAAATCGTTAGCAAAACCGAATACAGTGCCCAGCTAATTGCAAGGGCTCAGAAACTGGAATCAGGCGTAAGCATGGCAGGCGTTACGGGCTTCGTTCTTGGATTGCTCTTCGCGGTGCTGTTCGTTCTTATCCCGTTGCTCTGGATGGGGTGATCGGATGGTGGACAGGAAGGAAGTTCCAAGGGCATATGTTGACACATCCGAGTACATAGCACTGCTTGAGAGAATAAAGAAGGTGGAAGAGAAGGTAGAGTTCTTCCAGGCAGAAATTGCACAGCAGGCAGGCAAGAAAGTTGGCAGGGACATCGGAATACTTTACGGGCTTGTTTTTGCCCTGATTCTGGTAATTATTTACCTTTTGCTTAGGGTGCCCTGGAGGTGAGGAGATGTTCAAGTTTGAGAAGGAACAGAAGGTGTTTGAGTTTGGAAAAATAAAGGTTGGCGGCCAGCCAGGCGAATATCCACCCGTTTTAGTTGGAACGATCTTTTACAAGGGACACAAGATAGTGAGCGATGACCATAAGGGAATTTTTGACAAGGATAAGGCGGAGGAGCTATGGAAAATGCAGCAGGAGTTCTCTGATCTCACCGGAATTCCCTGCATGCTTCAGATCGTCGGTGAGTCGAGCGAGGCAATGCAGAAGTACATAGAGTGGTTTGCAAACGTCTCAGACGCTCCTTTCCTGATAGACTCAACCGATCCCAATGTGAGGATCGCGGGAGCGAATTTTGCAACCGAAATCGGAGTGCACGGCAGGGCGATTTACAACTCGATAAATCCAAGCCTTACTCCTCAGGAGGTTGAGGCTCTAAGGAACAGCAAGATTGACTCGGCAATCGTGCTGGCTTTCAATCCAACGGATAACACGGTGAAGGGCAGGCTCGAAATATTGCAGAAGGGTGGAGCCGGACTATCGAAGGGACTCCTCGACATTGCAGCAGAATGCGGGATAAAGAGGATCCTGATCGACGTTGCTGCCACTCCCCTCGGAGCAGGGGCGGGAGCAACATTCAAATCCGTAATGGCGGTAAAGGCAAAGCTTGGTCTCCCCGCAGGTGGTGCACCGCACAACATTCCCTCAGCCTGGCCTTGGATAAAGAAGCTAAAGAAAGAGAGGAAAGAAGTTTTTCCGCCTGCAGACATAGGTTCTAATCTGGTAATGCAAATACTCGGTGCCGACTTCCTGCTCTACGGACCCATCGAGAACGCTCCGATGATATTCCCGAGCGCGGCAATGGTCAGCATAGTTGTCGCTGAAGCTGTTTCTGAGCTTGGGATATCTGTTCAGGCGGAGACCCATCCGATAAAGAGGCTAGTGTAGGGTGCAGAGATGGAAGACGCAGTCGCTTTGCTCATAGGACATGGAAGCAAGCTCGAAATACAAAAGAAGATGATAGAAAGGCTTGCAGAGAGCGTAAAAAGCAGAAGAATATTTGCAGATGTATTCTATGCCTTCATGAACGTTAACAGGCCCACCATAAGGGAGGCTATGGCCGATATAGTTAGCAGGGGTTACAGAAAGGTCATAGCCATTCCCGTTTTTCTTTCAGACGGTGTGCACACAACTGAAGACATACCTAAGGAACTAGGGCTTGAGAATGGACAGCGGGAAGGCGTTGTGGACTTCAACGGAGTGAAAGTCAGGGTTCTGTATGCAAGAACGATCGGCTACGACGAGAGAATAGCCGACATCCTCGTTGAAAGGGGGAAGGAGGCGGTTGAGAATTCGAAGGAATTTACCCGATAGGGTTATCTTTTTTGAACCTTTAATTTTTGTGGGAGTGATGGTGTGACCGAGGTTAAGGAAATTCCGAATTCGGACTGTGCCTTGCAGAGATATCTTTACGCGAGGGACATCTCTAACGCTCCTGTTATCAATCTGCTTTTAAAACAGGTTGATGTCATATATCAGCCCAGGAATGAAAGAGAAGTTTTAGAAGTCCTCAGGATAGCGAAGGAAGAGGGCGCGACCGTGGTTCCGAGGGGGGCGGGAACTTCTGGTTACGGCGGAGTTTTGCCCGTAAAGGACATCGCATTGCTCAGAATTTCAAGAAGAAAGACTATAATGGTCGATTTTACAAGAATGGACGACTTCGTTATCGATGAGGAGAATCAGATAGTGGAATGCTCTCCCGGGGCTGTCTGGTGGGAAATTGAGAAAAAGCTGAACAAGAAGGATCTGACGCTCAGAGTTTATCCGACGAGCGCCCCCTCTTCGACCGTTGCGGGCTGGATTGCGCAGGGCGGTTACGGTGTAGGAAGCCTCAAATACGGCGGAATTGCGGATAACGTTGAGAAGCTGAGGATCGCGGACTTCAGTGGGATAAGAGAGGTGGAGGGAAAAGATCTGAAGTACTATTTGGGTATGGAGGGAACAACTGGCCTCATAACCAGAGCCTGGATAAAAGTTAAGGAAATGGAGGAGATGAAGTATTACGGCTTCAACGTTTCTGCAAAGGAGGCGAACAAGATAGTATTTGCAGGAGATCACTATGCTGGTCTCTTCCTTGACGCTGGTTATATTAAGCTGAAAAATGAGGCTTTTGGAACGGATATGCCAGAAAAGGATGTATTGATGGTTGCAACAACAGAGAAGCTGGACGGAGACGAAGCCCTTGGAGAGGAGATCTGGGAGAAGAGATTTTATCCGATGAGAGTCAGAAGACTCGGCCCAGGGCTTGTGGCAGCTGAAAATGTTCTTCCTGCAGATTCGATCCCAGCTTACCTTAACAGGCTTAACAAGATGATAAAGAAGCCACACGGAAGCGAGATATGGTATTCAAAGGGAAGAAGAGGAGCTGTGCTAAGCTTCATTCCAAGTGATGAAAGAAAGTTCTTCAGCTACGCTTTGACCTGGTTCAACAGCATCCGTGCCATGAAGGCCGCGAAGAAGATGAGAGGTATTCCCTATTCTACAGGCTTTTACCTGAGCTCAGAAGCCAAGCTGCTTTTCGGTGCCGAATATTCCGAGCTGAGGGAATTTAAGAGAACCGTGGATCCTAAATGGCAGCTGAATCCTGGAAAGGTGTTTCCAGTTGGCGTCTTTCCGCTTGCCATGAAAATTCTCCAGAAGGTGGTACCATGAAGCTCGAGAAGGAGTTGGAAGAAATGCTCCATGCATGCGCACAATGCTTCTACTGCAGAGTTTGTCCTGCTTTTCAGTCGATCAAGTGGGAAAGCGTATCGCCGAGAGGAAGAGTTTACATGCTTAAGGGTCTAAAGAACAAGAAGATAAAGCTCGAACCGAAGCTTGTTGAGGACTTCTACAAGTGCACAACATGCGGAGCATGCGAGGAGCAGTGCCAGACGGCGCTGCATCTTGTCGATCTCTGGGAGATGGCAAGAGCAGAGATGGTCAAGGAAGGTTTAGCTCCCCTGCCTGTGCACAAGAAGCTTAGAGAACTTGCACTGCAGACTGACAATCCCTACGGTGAGCCGAAGGAGAAAAGGGAGGATTGGATCAAGGGATACAAATGCGAGGAAAATGCAGAAATAATGTATTTTGCAGGCTGCACCGCAAGTTTCAGGGCAGTAGAGCTCGCGAAGAACACGGTCGATCTGTTCAACAAGGTTGGACTCAAGTTTGCATACGCAGGGAAGAACGAATACTGCTGCGGCTCCCCATTCCTGAGGACGGGACAGAGAGACATAGCTTACGGGCTTTTTAGGAAGAATTACGAGGAGTGGAGGAAGAGGGGCGTTAAGACGATTGTTTCGAGCTGTGCAGGATGCTACAGGACGATACTCATAGACTATCCGAAGATAGCAAAGGAACTCGGCTTAGAGTGGAACTTCGAAGTCCTTCACACGTCCCAGCTTGTGAACAGGCTCATAAAGGAAGGGAAGCTCTCTCCGCAAAAGATCTCGGCTAAAGTTACCTATCACGATCCCTGCCATCTGGGAAGGCACACTAAGGTATACGAGGAACCGAGGGAAGTTATAAAGGCGATTGGTGCAGAGCTGATAGAGATGGAGAGGAACAGAGGCGAGTCTTTCTGCTGCGGATCAGGCGGAGGAGTTAAGTCTCAGTTCAAGGATCTGGCTGGTGCTATAGGCAAAAACAGAATTCAGGAAGCGAAGGAAACTGGAGCAGAGTATCTCGTTTCATGCTGCCCCTTCTGCAAGTATCATCTGAAGCAGATGGCGGATGAACAGGGCATACAGTTGAAGGTAGTGGACCTCGTGGAATTGGTCAACAATCTCGCTGTAAAGGGAGAATACAAGGGAGAGGACATAAGATGCGCTTAATTTTTAATTTTTGGTGGTTAGAATGGAGATTTCCGAGCTGAGAAGTAAGGCCAAGGGGCTCAGGGAAATTCTTGGTCTTAGAGGCTATCCCGTAGGCGTAAAAATCTCACCCAAACGTCTGGATGTTGACGCTAAAAGGCTCAAGGGCTACAGATACTGCCAAGCATTAATGCGGGCTAGAAAAGGAGATCATGTGCTTTTGGGAAAAGAAGAAATCGGCTGCGCTGCTTCAGCGGCTGTGTTTGGATTTAAGGAACTTCCTGAAGGATTCAAAACTGGAGAACACACCCTGAAGATAGGAATAGCCAAAGACCCTTCCATAGGGAGCAAGATATACGCTGAAATTGAGTCTTTCAAACCCGGAGAAATCGAGGATCTTTACCTTTTCCCTCTCGAGACAGCGATCATGGAGCCCGACGTTGTAATAATCGAGGATCAGCCTGAAAGGCTGATGTGGATTCTCCTTGCATGTGTGAATGCGAATAAAGGGGAAAGAATTGAAACGAATTCGGCTGTGATGAGGGCAACTTGCCTCGACTGCACGGCAATCCCGTACAAGAGGCAAAAAGTAAACCTCAGCCTCGGCTGCTTCGGTTGCAGAATGGCCACTGATATTGCTGATGATGAAGCCCTGGTCGGATTTCCGTACAAGCTCTTTGGAGAGGTTTTCGACTACGTGAAGTACTTCTCGCAAAATGCCATGGCGAGCGCAAGGGATAAAAAGGCATACAAGGCACTAAAAGCAAAAGAGGGCTGAAAATGAAGGATGAAACCTGGGAAAAGGTTGGTAGCAAGTTTGCCCATCTGACTTCTGCCCATCCATGCTACAGCCACGAAGCTCACTTCAAGTTTGCAAGAATTCATCTGCCCGTCGCTCCGAGATGCAACATTCAGTGCGGTTACTGCACGAGGAAAATAGACAAGTGCGAGTATCGGCCAGGAGTTTCTGCATGCATTGTTAATGCGGAGGAGGCCCTGAAGAGAGTAGAAGAGGCGAGAAAGAATTATCCCCTACGGGTTGTCGGAATTGCCGGGCCGGGAGAAGTTCTTGCAAACGAAGAATCTTTCAGAACTCTTAAGCTGGTTCACGAGAAATATCCTGAGCTAATACTCTGCATAGCCACCAACGGACTTCTACTGGCAGAAAAAGCAGATGAACTGGACAGATTGAACGTAAAGACTGTTACCGTTACGATTAACGCAATAGATCCTGAAATAGGTGCAAAGATTTACGAGTGGGTTGATTACAGCGGAAAGAGACTTAAAGGAGTGGAGGCTGCAAAGTTATTGATAGAGAGACAGCTCGAAGGGGTAAAAGCCTCCGCGGACAGGGGAATGGCGGTCAAAATAAACACAGTCCTAATACCCGGTCTGAACGATGGGGAGATCGAGAAGATTGCAGTCGAAAGCAAGAAGAGAGGAGCTTTTATAATGAATATAATTCCCCTGATCCCGCTTCACAGCTTCAAGGACTGGAGAAAGCCAACCTGCGAAGAGCTTGAAAAGGCCCGGGAAATAGCTTCGAAACATCTCAGGGTATTCAGACTTTGCAGACAGTGCAGAGCAGACGCATGCGGCATCCCAGGAAAGGAAAGGGCTACGGGAAGTACATATTTCCATGGTTAGATTATCTCTTTTCTCCGCTAGGCCCAGAATTGCGAGAAGCGAGTATATATCTCTGCACAGAAAGGCTGATGGCGCCTCAATGGAATCTGGGGGGATCACGCTTTTCATAGTTGCCTCCGTTGAGGTTGGAAACACAACTACGAAGTGCATTCTGACGGGAACAGATCTGGAAACGGGAAGGACCTATCTTGTCAACAAGGTTGTCAAGCTAACCAGAAGCGTGAGAAAGCCGAGATTTGGTGAAGCCATTTTTGGAGAAACCATTTTTGGCACCCCGCTTACAAGGCAGTCAGTTGCCGAAATCGTGAGTGACTGCATTAAGGAATCCTGCAACAGGGCAGGAATAGGCGTTTCTGACATAGACTTCGTTGTCCGCTCAACGGGCGTTGTGGCGCACTTTGAAAATCCAAGCGATATAGGAACCTTCATTCAGGCCTTGGCTGATGGAGCGCTTTTGGCGGGCGTACCGCCGGGAAGAATGGTTCCTGCTGTTACAAAGGATAACCTGCCGGAGAAGATAAGGAAGTACAGCCTTCTCGACAGAGTCTTCTTCGACGGATCGGTCGCTGGAGTCTTACCCCCTAGGGGGTCGACGGGAGCAGAAATCGTGGCAAACGAAATGGAGGGAGAACTTTCGACGGCGGGCATCAAGGAGGGTGCAAAGTGGACGGATGTCGATTTCAGAAATCCCTGCATTTCCATGGACTTCGGAACAACCTTTAAGGGTAGAATAACAAACGATGATCTCCCATACGCAAGGACGATCGGAAACTTCTGCGGTCTCGGAGGGGCAATAGCAGACGTGCTAACAAGAGGTTTTTTGAGGAAAAAGGAATCTGCTGCAATAGATTTGAAGCTTGAGGGGGATTATAACGTCGGTGAGGAGGCATTTCAGCTCGCAGAGGAAATTCTTAAACACATAAGGGTTGAAAGGGTTCCCTCAAACTGCAGGAAATTCGGCAGGATTCCCGTGAATGCAAAGGCTGCTGAAGATGCGGGCATACTGCTCGTCGGATGCGATGTTGGAGAGAACGGAAGCAAGTTCGGAGAGCTCGAAAGGATTGGTTCGGAAATAGGAGATATGAAGCTCCTTTTAGCAACCATAGATGTTTTAATGGCAAAGATATTCAGAAAGGTGCTCGAAATCGTGAGCTCAGAAGGTTTTTTCATGGAGGATATGGCAATAGGAGTAACGGGAAGGGCGGGAATTACGGGAAAGAAGCCTTGGCTATTTCTGAAGGAACTCAGGGATCTTGGTCTTTACAGGAAGCCCGAAAAAAACATCGTTTTCGTCGACGACGGTCTTGCAAGAGGCGCTGCAGTAATGGCAAGGTGCATGAACGCTTTGGGGAATCCGAAGAACCCTTTGGGCGGTTTGCGGTTTGGCCCGTGCGTTCTTGGTGAAAGAATAAAATTGCAGTCTGGCTATTATACCTCCTGAACTCTTCCATCCTCCACAAGGAAAATCCTGTCCGCAATTTCCTTTACGAGATCGTGCTGGTGGCTTACGACGATCATTGTCGTTCTGTCCCTTAGATTCATCTCCTTCAGGAAATTTGCGACTTTTCTGAGCGTTACGGTATCTATGTCCCCAAACGGCTCGTCGAGGATCAGGATTTTTGGCTTTGTTATTGAAGCAAGGGCTATTCCCAGTCTTACGGCTTCTCCGCCGGAAAGCTCGTGGCTCTGCCTTTCGAGAATCTCGGCTGGCAAATTCATCCTATCTAGCAGCGGATAGATGGCACTAAGATCTTCCGAGCTTTCCGGGAAAAGCTCCTTTATTATTCCGTATGGTAATCCCAATCTCCTGAGCCTTATCTCTGCCTCCTCTTTCGGTAGATCTGTGAGCCTGTAGATTGCGTCAAAAAGGCTCTCACTAATTCCAAGCTCCTCGGCTTTCTTCATCGCCTCTTGGACGGCACTTTCTCTCTTTATCCTTATCTTGTAGGCTATGAGCTCGCTTACTTTTGCCCAGAAAGGAAGGGCAAATTCTTGGTGCAGAATTCCGATCTTTCTCCTTACTTCAACGCTTCTCTTTCCAAACTTGCTGAAGTCCACCCATCTCCTCTCAGGCCTTAACATAACAACACCTTCGTCGGGCAGTTCAAGACCGCTGATCAGCCTTGCGAGAACAGTTTTTCCACTTCCGCTCCTGCCTATGAAGCCAACGATTTCTCCCCTTCTTATTGAGAAAGAAACATCCTTCATGTCGAGTGTCTGACCGCCGGGAACCACGTAGTATCTCTTTCTGACATTTTCAAGTCTAACTACCTCTCCTCCTATCCTCTTCTTCTTCATTACTGGCGGTTCAAGCTCTCTCAGGAATTTTGATATCATCTCTTCCGCATCTCCTTCGTCAACGATTTTTCCCCTGTCCAGAAGCACAACTCTCGATGCAAGTTCCCTGTGGATTTCGGGCATGTGCGACGAGAAAAGCACGGTCATTCCTAGTTCTTGATTCACCCTTCTGATCGTTTCTATCGCCTTTCTTCTGGTTTCAGGGCATGTCATTGTTCCGAATTCATCCAGAAGCAGGATTGAGGGTTTTTTAGCAAGCTGCCTTGCAAGAATTAACCTCTGCTTCTCGCCGCCGCTCAGTATTTCGGCCCAGCATTCGGCCTTGTGCTTTAGATCGACTATCCCTAGGAGCTTCATCGCCTCCTCCTGAAGCTCCTGGTAGAGCACCTCATCCCAGTCCGGCAAAACCTCCTCGCCCAGCCTTCGATACGCCAATGCCCTTATAACGTTCTCGACAACCCTCTCACTCCAAAGTCCAAAGGAACGCTGAAGATGGATTGCCGTTTTCTCCATGACACTTCTGAAATCCCCCCTCGTGGATTCTGGTGTAAGTCTGATCCCGTCTATTACGACCTCGCCCTCATCGAACCTCTCGGCACCCCTGAGAATTCTCAGCAAAGTGGTCTTTCCACTCCCGCTTTTTCCGAGGAGTCCAACTAATTCGCCCTTTTTAACCTCGAAGTGCTCTATTTCGAGAGCCTTCAGAGTTTTTCCGCTGCTGAGAGTATAGTTCTTGACGAGGTTGTGGACTTGGACGATCATAACACCACCTACACCAGTGGTTGGGGCTGATTCTCGCTGAGATATGGGAGTGGCTTTGAGATTATAAGAATTCCATCTAGATCTTTGGCCCTTTCGAGCAGGGCGAGTTTGCCAAAATCGGAGATCGCCACAATTGGAATCGCTTCTCCAGCTTGGGCCTTTAAAACACCCCTAAGTTTATCCCGCAGGCTTTTTGAAGCACAGAGAGTGATTAGATCAAAAAGCAACGCATCCTCCAAGCTCCAATCGACTCCTGTGGTATGCACGGCGAACTTCAGAATTTTCACCGCCCTACTCTTTTCGATCTCCGCGCAGGCCTTTGCCTCCTCGGGCGTGGTTAATGTGACCCCGATTTTTTTGAAGCCCATATCGACGGCAAAGAGTACCCCCTTAATCTGATCTATTTCGGCATTCTTGCTAACAACGAACCCTCCCTCTTTTTCTATCCTTTCGATCACTTCTGGTATTGGAGAAGTTCTTACGATCCCCGAGATCCTGCCGCCAAGCCCCTGCACGAGCTTTGGATTTGATGTAACGACAGTCCCGGCACAATCTGCTGCGATTACGACCGCATCGAGAAAACTGCTTTTGAGGCAGCTGAAGAAGATCTCGGAAGTTCCGAAAGTTGCAAAGGTCCTCTCATCCAGAATTTTTCTCTTTGCCGTGAACAATCCGAAATTCTCCATCCTGTAGCGCAGGTTTTTCACGACCTCTTCCTTCGTTATCCTCTCCATTCCATGAAGCTTCCTGAAAAGGGGGCAGTAAGCGACCTTTGGTTCTGTAACCTCCACTATTTTGCCCTCCCTGACAACGGCCCTCGACTTTCCCAGTAGCTCCATCACGTGCTCGTCCAATTTACCACCTATTCAAGCAGTAGAAGCCCGTAAAACAGGATTTTATCGGTTGGAGAAGCCAGAACTTCTAAATCGTAGCCTGCATTTCTTACGGTCTGGAAAACATCGATTCCAGTTGCCTCCATTGCAGGCCTTACCTTGTGAGGAAACTTGCAGTAGCGTTTCGGATCCTGGTCGATTATCTCGAGCTTTTCCGCAACGCATGGATCGCAGTAAGGACATGGCAGGGCATAGAGGGCAAAGGCCTTGTAGTAACCAGAGAGATAAGCTATTCTTTCCATTTCGAACATCCTGTCGTAGAATTCCCTCAGCGTTTCCATGATGAAGTGGTGGATGCGCTCGGGGGGTTGCGAGTAGTCGGGTTTAGCTTCGAATCTTGCGATAATTGCTGTTTTGTAGCACTTGAGCAGTTTCCTGGTCTCTTCAACTGGGGGAACGAAGGGAGGACAGTTTAAGTGCTTCCCGAAAGCCTTGCAGCCGAACATGCACTTCCATCTAACCCATTCCGATACGACTATGCTTTCCGTCGAGATTACTCTGAAATCCGGATTGATCTTGCGGAGCTCTTCCATGAGATTCTCCAAACTCTTTTTCATGGGTTCTTTTTTTCCGCTGAATTGATAAGATTTGCTGGTCTCGCCCCAGCAAATTCGAAAATTAAATATTCCAGAATTTTAGCATCCATCATGGATGATGCAAAGAAAGCCTATGAGTTGGGAGTGAAATACGAGAGGGAGTACACTGGTTGCTCTCAAACGGTTATCGCAGCCATATTCGATGCTCTTGGAATATGGAATGAAGATGTATTCAAAGCGGCAAGCGGTCTGGCCGACGGTCTCGGGCTAACTGGCGACGGCAGCTGCGGAGCACTCGTTGGTGCCTCTATGGTGATAAGCTATCTTTTTCCCCGCGAAAGAAGGGACTTCGCTCAAATTCTGAAGCCAATGAAGGCCTATGCGCTCGTGAAGGAGCTGCACGATCGCTTTGTAGCTGAATACGGAAGCTGTCGATGCAGGGATGTTCAAATTAAACTCATGGGAAGGACTTTTAACCTATGGGATCGCAGGGAAATGAAAGAGGCAATCTCATTTGGAATGATCGAGCACTGCTCTAAGGTCGTGGGGAACACTGCAAGGATGGCGGTAGAGATAATCCTGCAGAATAAGGAATGAGAAGGGAAAGGATATATATTCGGAAGGAAATCTCTTATTATGAAGGTGCTCGGAATTTGCGGTTCTCCGAGGAAGGGTGCCAACACGGAATTCGCACTGAATTTTACCCTAAATGAGCTGAAGGCGATGGGATTCGAAACTGAAGCAGTTCTGCTCTCCGAAAAGGAAGTAAAGTTCTGCAATCACTGCGGAAATTGCTTGGAAGGAAAAGGATGCCCGATAAAGGATGATGCAAGGGAAATATTCGAGAAGATGCTTTTGGCCGATGCAATCATAGTCGCCTCCCCAGTTTACTACGTGAGCGTTTCAGCTCAGCTAAAGGCTCTGTTTGACAGGAGCATAATGGTTCGCGGGAAGCTGAAGGGAAAGGTCGGCGGCGCAATTGCTGTCGGACAGGTGAGAAACGGAGGTCAGGAAATGGTTTGCGAGCAGATCCATCAGTGGATGCTCACGCATGAAATGAAGATAGTTCCGATGAGGTTCGGCGGAATGCTTGTAGGATCAATGAAGGACTTCGAAGCCGTTAAAAGGGATGAAGCGGGACTTAACAGCTGCAAGAATCTGGCTAAGAAGGTTGCAGAAGCTTTGCAAACAAAGTAGCTATGTACCTTCATGAGAAAATAAGGGAAAGGGTAAGGAGAAAAAAGGTTGCCATCGGGCTTTACAGGGTTGACGAGACAAGCGAAGAAAGGATAATGAGGGCAGTTAAGCTGGCAGATTTTGCAGAGACGGTTGTGGTCGATGAGGGCGAAAGAACCGAGAAAGAGCTATTCAAGCTTGTTGAAAGCGGTGAAGTCCATGCAATAGTCAGGGGGACTGCTCGGGCATCGAAGCTGCTGGAAGTTCTGAGGGTTAAGCACAATCCTTTGAGAGTCGGGATTTTCGAGACCGCAAGCGGCACCCTTTTCCTTTTATCACCCGTAGGGGTAGATGAGGGTAAAAATGTTACGGAGAAGCTTAAGCTGATCGAATACTCAAAGCAGCTTGCAGAGCAGCTGGGGATTCCAAAGAAAGTTGCGGTGCTTGCCGGAGGCAGGTACGGGGACGTTGGAAGATACGAAATCGTGGATCGATCCCTTGCGGAAGCTGAGCTGGTGGCAAAGCTTTCCGGTGGAGAGAATCTGGAGATAAGGATTGAAGATGCTGTTGAAAAGGGGATTGTCATAGCTCCCGACGGCATTTCTGGAAATCTCATCTTCAGATCACTATGCTATCTTGGCGGAGGAAAGGAATACGGAGCAGTGTACTGCGGTTTACCGTACAGGATTGTGGACACGAGCAGGAATCAGACCGCGGAAGGGTTTGCGAGAGCCATAGCTGTTGCGACACTACTTTAGAACGTATATCGGATCATCGTGGCCTGGAATTATTATTCTGGCAATCTTTATGATTTTTTGCATGCTCTCGAGTGCTTTTCTTGCGTCTGTGTGAAGCCTCGGAATGACCATCTTCTCGTAGTTGTTTTTGGTCGGTATTGCATCACCCGCAACGACGATTGATTCGTCAAACACGACGGATATGTGGCCTTCAAGGTGTCCAGGTGTCTCGATCACCTTTATTCTTTCAGAAAAGCTCTGCGGACATGGTAAATACTTTGCGCCAGTTCTGGCGATTTCGAGGGGATGGGCATAGATCTTCGCGTTGGGGAAGATCTCGTTTCCACCGCAGTGGTCGGGATGAAGGTGAGTGTTGATCACAACATCGATATCTGAAGGCCTGAATCCAAGCTGCTGAAGGGCATGGATAATGGTGTCCCGATCGATCAGGAGTCCCGTGTCGATTAAGGCTACTGGCTCCAGGATTAGACTCACGGAGGAAGAAGCAAAGAGTATTTCTCCACTCTCCCCGAAAACGACCTTTCCGGGCTTTAACACATAGAAATCTTCGGCTATCTTCAAGACCATCGATAGCAGGAGTTTCCGGGATTAAAAAAGCTTGCCATTTCAGCTTTTCCTTTGGCATGCAACTTTTCGAGGACTCCAGCGTCACTTCGTATCCAGCCATCGCGCATAACTCAATGATTCCATCGTGTTTCGTATGGATTGAAAACTTTGCAGTCTAAACCCTTCGTAATGTAAGCAAAATATTTTTAAGCAAATTTTAGAAAGATTTTAATGGAGTCCAAAATTCGATCCACTGAGGTGAAAAAATGAGGGATGTATATATAGTGGGTTACCTGAGGACGGCCTTCTCAAGGAGCCGTCCGAAAGAACCGGCGAGGGACGTCTTTTCCCAGCTCAGGGGAGATGAACTGATGGCTGCAGTTCTTGACAGACTTCCGAAGCAGGTGGGAGTGGAAAAGAAGGTTGTGGACAGAATTCTAATAGGCTGCGCTTTCCCGGTATGGGAAAACTGGGGATATGGAGGAAAGATGGCTTCTCTGCTTGCGAAGTATCCTGTTGAGACTTCTGCTTCTTTAATTGACATGCAATGTGCTTCATCGCTCGCTACCGCGATGTATGGCTATCTTGAAATCGCAAGCGGTATAAACGACGTAGTTATTGCAGGAGGATTTGAGCACATGACAAGGATACCAATGGGAGCAGACAATCCATGGGTCTGCAGAAACGAGAAGCTTCTAGGTCCAGAATACAAGGAATACGAGATGGAGATCGGTTTTGTAATGGGCTACACTGCGGAGAAGCTTGCGATGGAAGCTCAGCAAACTCACGGAATAACCAAGAGGGACATGGACGAGTGGAGCGTCAGAAGCCACCACTACGCTGCTAAAGCACTTAAGGAGGGCTATTTCAAGGGAGAGATCACGCCGATCGAGGCACCTCAGGCAGACGGAAGCGTGAAGGTGATAGACTTCGACCAGTCAATAAGACCCGACACAACGTTGGAAGCAGTTGAAAAGCTCCCTCCGGCTTTCAGGCCAAATGGTTTGATAACAGCTGGAAATTCATCGCCATTGAATGCTGGAGCAAGTGCTCTGATGCTTACAAGCAAGGAAAAGGCAAAGGAGCTCGGACTTGAGCTCCTTGCGAAGATAAGAGCGGCAGCTCCTGCGGCTGTTCATCCATCGGTTATGGGCAAGGGTCCCGTGCCTGCGAGCAGAAAAGCCCTTGAAAAGGCAGGATTGAAGGTCAGCGATATTGACGTGTGGGAAATAAACGAGGCATTTGCGATCGTTCCGCTTTATGCGATCAGGGAGCTCAAGATCGAGCCAGAAAGGGTCAATCAGAAGGGCGGTGCAATAGCCATCGGTCATCCACTTGCGGCAAGTGGAGCAAGGCTCATAGGGACATGCGCGAGAATTATGCGTGAAAAGGACGCTGATTACGGTCTCGCAACTGCGTGCGTGGGCGGAGGGCAGGGTCTGGCTGTTATTCTCGAAAAAGTCTAAATTTTTTTATTTTGGCAATAAAAAGAAGCTTCAGTAGTAGGAATAAACTTTAACTGCTACGGGTTCTGGCTCCCTTCTCTTGAAAACTTCGCAGACATCATTTTCTGCAGAAATTGCTACCTTTGCAGAACAGTAGCCAATGCCCTTGGGCAAAGATTGGTCTCTCAACCAGTATAAGCATTCCTTGCATCTCATATTTCCACCAAGTAATTTTCGTTTTGAAAGTTAATAAATCTTTCGATTATTATAAAGATTTCGTATGATGACTTTCATCATTACTATCATCATGCACCAGAAACGATTCTTATCACATCTCCGTTCTTCAGCTCGTAGTCCTCTGCAATCCTCATCTTCCTCTTCGCATCAACTCCGTAGATAAAGCTCTTCCCTATGTCTGTGTGGATCTTGTAGGCCAGTTCTCTCGCCGTTGTTCCCTTTTTAACCAGAAAAGCGTCTGGAAGAACGTTGCCCTTCGAGTCGGTGAACTTCTTTTCGTCTTCTACTGGGTATACGACGATGTATCCAAGGATATCAAAGACCAGCCTGTTTATCGTATTCTGCACACCAGTGCTCCCGAATTCATGAAGAAATTCCCTTATCTTTTCCAGCGCCTTCTTCTGTTTTTCGTTTAGCTCCTTCTGGATCTTGAAGTCGGGGTCTCCAGGAAGGTACTTTATGTATCCTGCCTTCGCAGCAGTCCTCAGAATGAGCTCGTAGTTAGCAGAGGTAGGAACCGCGTTATCCAATTTTATCAGCCTCTCTAAGAGTTCCTTTGGGGCTTTATCTGCCTTGTTCGCCGATATAACCATCTTGAACCTCCTCTCTCTGAGTTCCCTCGATATGAGCTTCAGGTCCTCTTCTGAGACCTTCTGAAGATCTTCAAAACCCTTGAAAGCCTCCCTGGTCATCGACTCCTCGAATCCCAGCCCCGAAAGCGGTTCAAGAACGAATTTGGCGTAATCCTTTTTCTCCGCCTTCGCCTTCCTTACCACTTTATCCCAGTTTCTCTTTAAAATTCCGAAGATCCACATGTCCAGTTCGTGCAGAAGAAACTTCGCATCCTCAACTGGATCCCGCTCGCCAATTCCGATCTCATTTCCATTCTCATCTGTTGAGCCAGAAGCGTCCACGACGTGAATTATAGCTTCGCTCTGCCTTAGATCGTCGAGGAACTCGTTTCCCAGTCCTTTGCCCTTGTGTGCTTCTGGTACGAGGCCTGCAACGTCTATCAGCTTTATCGGAATGAACCTCCAGCCTTCAACGCACTTTCCGCAGTTGACCCCAAGTTCCTCGCAGACGCATTTAACACGAACGTAGCCGATTCCAACGTTCGGCTTTATCGTTGTGAATGGATAGTTCGCAATCTCCGCATCTGCGAGCGTTGCGGATTTGAAAAAAGTTGATTTTCCAGCATTCGGCTTTCCAGCTAATCCAATTTCGATCATAGTAGCCCTCTCATCTCGTATTCTCCTCTTTTCCTCTTGTTTATCAAGCTCTTGAGCAGTGCTGGGTTGTTCTTCAAAAATGAAGCGTATTCCTTCTTTATCTCACCAATCCTCTCGAAAAAGGAAATTACCTCTTCAGCCTCCTCTATCGTCCTGCATATCTCTAAGTGGTCTATAACTGTCGGAATCAACCTATCTCCCATCTCTTGGTACAGATTCGGAAACATCTTCTTGAACTTCTCCCTGTCCCACTCCAACTTCCTCACCAAGGTCCGTTTTTAACTCGATCGAGTCCTTTATCCAGACTCCATCTCTCGCAATTATTCCACCATCTACAATACAACCTTTTTCCATATAAACCCTATCCCCCTTAACGTGTATCCCAACCTTGCTCGAGTTCAGCAGGTAGATGACTCTGCCCTCCACCGAGCCAAGGATATCGCTTCGGTCCACGATCACGTTCCTACCCTTAAGGTTACCCACTATTACGCTTCTCCCCACATATATATCTCTCGCCTTAACCGTGCCAAGCAATCTGCTATCGTAGATGTCGGCGTTCTTCGTCGTAACGATCCTCTCAGCTCCAACATGGCATTTTTCAGGCAGAACGAGCGAGGGGTCGAGCTCGACATCCTCTATTAGCTTTAAAACCTCCTCTATTTTCCCGAGCCTGAAAAGCAACATCAGGTAAAGGAGCAGGAAGAAGACAACGGAAGCGGGATTCTGGATCGTTATCAACCCTCTTGCTTCAAAACCATTCTTTATCCTTACATTTCTACCGATTTCGAGGTCTCCATAAACGGTAAGCTTTCCGTCGATTCCAGCGAATTCTCCAATGTATGCATCCCCCTTTGAGACCAGATCTCCGCTTATCGTTGAAAATGAGTCTATTCGAACCTCCTCAGCCACGACGTCCCCGCCTATGAAAACCCTTTCCCCAGCGAAAAGCCTCTTAGTCAGGATCCCGTAATCGACCGTAGAGTTCTGCCCGATCAAAACATCCCCGTCAGCTACAATGCTCCTCTCTTCGAATCTAACCCCCCGAATGAGCATCTTTTCGAGCATTTGCTCCTTTTTGTCCGAACTAATTAAAAAATTTTGCTGTAAAACCCAGCCATTTACATTTCTTCTGGGCTGCTTTAGGAAAAATTAAAAAATTTTATATTCCCTTGAAATCTGGCTTTCTTTTCTCGAAAAATGCAGTTATGCCCTCCACAATGTCCTGAGTGGAGGTTGCAACTCCAAACGCGAGCTCTTCGAGGAATTTTCCGATTTCGGTGGGCAGATCCGAGCCAAAGTTTATTGCATACTTGACAACACGCAGGCTCACTGGAGGCATCTCCGAGAGCTGTTTCGCCAGCTCCATGACCTCTTTTTCAAACTTATCCACATCTACAGCCTTTGCAAGCCCTATTTTCTCAGCCTCGTCTGCATCAAGCCTTTTTGCGAGCATTATCATTTCCTTTGCCTTCGCCACTCCAACGATCTTTGGAAGCCTCTGCGTCCCTCCCCATCCCGGAATCAGGCCAAGAGCAACTTCAGTAAGTCCTATCTTTGCTCCCCTCTTCATTATCCTGAAATCGCACGCCAGAGCGAGCTCGCAACCTCCGCCAAAGGCGTAGCCGTTTATAGCAGCTATTACTGGCTTCGGGAACTTTTCGATCTGCGAGAAGACTTCGTTGCCCTTGTGAGTGATCCACAGCATTCTTGGCCTTGTGAAATCCGCATTGGACTGCAGATCGAAGCCAGCAGAGAAGGCTTTATCGCCAGAACCCGTGATCACGAGAACCCTGACTTCTGGATCGACTTCAAGCTCCTTTAATGCAGAAGAGATTTCCTCCAGTGTGTCCATGTCGAGTGCATTCAATCTCTGGGGCCTGTTTATCGTTAGCTTGGCGATTCTATCCTTCTTCTCCACAGTTATATTCTTGTAGGAGCTCTTTCCGTAATCGTAGAATCCCTTTCCAGCCTTTACACCTGTTGTGCCCTCGGAAACCATTTTCTTAAGCAGCTCCCTTGGCTTGAGTATTTCGTAGCCCTTCTCCTTGTAAAGTTCTTCCAGCTTGGCGAGGATTTTGTCGAGCCCTATCTCGTCACCAAGCTCACAAACGCCCTTTGGCATGTTGGTGCCCAGCTTCATTGAAATGTCTATTTCCTTCGCCTCTGCAACCCCGAGTTCTATGAGCTCAGCGGCGATGTTCACCATTGGTGCTATCAATCTGAGCTCGTCGTATCCCTCAAGCTTGGGAATCTTTGGTCTACCAGCACTCCAGTCGTAGAAACCTTTTCCAGTTTTAGCTCCGAGCTCCTTCTTCTCGAACTTCTCCTTCAAAATCTTCGGAGTCGGAACCAGGCCCCACTGTGAGCCGATGAAGTTCAGAACATCGAGTCCTACGAAGTCCGCGAGCTCTACTGGCCCCATCGGGAAGTTGTATTTGTACAGGAAGACAGAATCTATCTCCTCCTTCTTTGCTACTCCCTTTTCCATGTCCTCTATCGCCAGCGTGAGATAGGGCACGAGTATTCTGTTTACTATGAATCCAGCCACATCTTTTCTGACAACAACAGGTGTCTTGCCAATGCTCTTCACGAACTCCACGCATTTGTTAACGGTTTCATCGCTCGTCTTCTCTCCCTTTACCACTTCCACGAGCTGCATCACGACAGGCGGGTTGAAGAAGTGAAGACCCACGAACTTTTCAGGTCGATCTGTTGAGTTTCCGAGCTCGGTTATGCTCAAACCTGAGGTGTTGCTTGCAAATATGCACTCCTTCTTTGCGTATTTCTGCACTTCCGCGAAGAGCCCTTTCTTCAAGTCCATCACTTCGGGTATTGCTTCAATTACGAGATCTGCATCCCTTACTGCCTCCTCTATCGACAGTGTGAACTTCAGTCTTCCCAGAATCTCCTTTGCCTTCTGCTCGCTCAACTTACCCTTCGAAACAGCCTTTTCAAGGCTCTTCTCTATCGCTTCCTTGGCCTTATCGATGAATTCCTGCTTTATATCTCTCACAGCAACCTCATAGCCAGCCGTTGCGCACACCTGCGCGATTCCGTGCCCCATAACTCCTGCTCCGAGAACGGCCAATTTTTTCATAGCACCACCAATTGGATCTTCATAGCGGATTAAATAATCTTTATGATTTTGCTCATAATCAGCTCCTTTGGAATCACTTGATTTAAATATAATAGATGACCCATGTCCGACCATGAGCAGAGTGTTGTTTGAAGTCGATCGGATCCCAGAATAGCCTGGATAAAACTCAACGAACCGAAAATGAACCTACTGAATCTTAAATTGCTAAAAGAATTTCTGGATGCAATTATAATGGCTGAAAAAGGTGAAAATTCAGCAATAATTCTCTCCAGCACAGGTGAGAACTTTTGCGCTGGGGCAGACTTGAAAGAACTGAAATCCCTTTCTTTTGAAGATGGTATAAGGTGGTTTGAGAGCTACATGGATGTTGTGAGAATGCTTAGAAATTCAAGCAAGCCAGTTATTGCCGCGGTTCGGGGCTTCTGTGTCGCTGGTGGTAATGAAATTGCGATGGCCTGCGATATTGTAGTGGCCTCTAAAAATGCGAAATTTGGGCAGCCTGAAGCAAAGGTTGGATCGACCGCAATGGGCTTGGGAGTTCAGCTTTTGCCTGTTCTCGTGGGAGAGAAAAGAGCAAGAGAACTGCTTCTTACGGGCAGAATTATAGATGCGGAAGAAGCTTTTCGCATTGGGCTGATAAACAGAGTTGTGGATGATGAAAAGCTCGAAGAGACTGCAAGAGCACTTGCGATTGAAATTGTAGAGAACTGCAGTCCGCAGGCTTTTAGAGTGATAAAGTCAGGATTGAACTTCTGGACAGATTTCTCGATGGTTTTTGAACAGCTTTCAAGGGATATCACAGCTCTTGTATGGACTTCAAGCAAGTTCAGGGAAAGATGCGAAAGTTTCCTTCAAAAAGAGGAGTTCACGCGTAGAAAGTTCAGCGGGATTAAATAGGATTGGAAATTTGGAGCATCGGGAATATCTTTACTTTTTTGTTAAATTGCTTGGGAGATAAAAAGCAAAAGCTTTTTAGAGTTAAAATTCACGGAGTCTATGAAAGTCGAGGACATAAAGGTGGTCGGCATAATCGGTGCTGGTGTTATGGGAAACGGAATTGCTCAGGTTTTTGCCAGAAACGGCTACGAGGTCATCCTTGTTGACATAAGCGAGGAAATACTTGAGAAGGCGCTCGAGAATATTAAATCTGGACCATATGGTCTGAAAAAACTCGTTGAGAAGGGAAAAATGAGCGAGGAAGAGATGGAGAACTGCATGAGAAGAATAAAGACCTCAACAGGCTATGAAAGTCTGAAAAACGTCGATTTCATAATAGAAGCAGTGCCGGAGAACTTGGAGCTGAAGAGAAAGACCTTTGCAGAACTGGATCGAATCTGCAAGAAAGACACCATTTTCGCATCGAACACGTCTGGAATCATGATCTCCAGCATAGCGACCGTAGTTGAAAGAAAGGACAGGTTCATAGGGATGCATTGGTTTAATCCCGCCCCGGTGATGAGGCTGATCGAGGTTGTGAAGGGCGCCATGACTTCCGAGGAAACATTCCAGATCACGATGGAGCTCTCGAAACGCTTGGGCAAGGTTCCGATTCCTGCAAACGATGCTCCGGGTTTCTTCACAACCAGATTCATCAACTCCTGGCTGATTGAAGCGATCAGGCTTTACGAAGCAAACGTCGCTGGAATAAAGGAGATCGACGAGATGTGCAAACTCGCTTTTGGCTTCCCAATGGGCCCGTTCGAGCTCATGGATCTCATCGGGCTGGACACAGTTCTGCACATTGCGGAGTACATGTATGAGGAGACCAAGGAGAAGCACTATGCTCCACCTCTGACGCTTAAAAAGCTCGTGCTGTCAGGCTATTTGGGAGACAAAAGACTGAAGTTCGGAAGCAAGGGTGGATGGTATGACTTCTTCCAGATTAAGAGGTGATCTGGCTTGAGGAAGGTAGCGGTGCTTGGTGTTGGAATGACGAAATTTGGAAAACATTCTGATAAATCCCTCGCCGATCTGTTTGCCGAGGCCTTTTTCGAGGCATTTGAGGAGTCAAACATAGAGCTAAAGGACATCAAGGCTGTATATTACGGAAATTTCGTTGGAGAGATTACTGACGGTTCTGGAAATCTTTCTGGATTTATTGCCGACGAGATAGGGCTGAAAAACGTTCCCGCAATAAGATACGAAGGTGCCTGCGCCTCATCGAGCGTCGCTTTCAGAGAAGCCGTGAGGGCTGTTTCAGCTGGCTACTACGACTGCGTTGTCGTTGGGGGAAACGAAAAACTGCTAACCGCTGGCACTGGCATTGGCACGAGAGCACTTGCAACGGCTGTCGATGCCATTTATGAGATTTCTGCTGGCCTTACCTTTCCCGGCGTTTTTGCCTTGGCTGCAAGGCTTTATGCAAAGGAATACGGAATTCCCCTCGAGAAGCTTCGTGAGATGATGGCTTACGTTTCAATAAAAAATCACAGATATGGCGCAGTCAACCCGAAATCCCAATTTTACGGTAAGTATGGGAATTTGAAGGTAGAGGACGTGCTGAACTCAAGAATGATCTGCTCTCCGATCACGCTACTCGATTCCTGCCCGATGACAGACGGTGGCAGTGCGGCAATAATTGCAGAGGAGAAGCTTGCCAAGGATGCTGTTGACACCCCCGTATATGTTTTGGGCACGGGACAAGCTTCCGGTGGAGCCCTTTTCAGGCAGGGAAAAGATATAGTTAAGGCCATACCGAGAAAAAGAGCAGCTGAAATGGCATTTAAGGAGGCTAAAATTCAACCCAAGGACGTGGATTTTGTGGAGCTTCACGATTGCTTTACCATTGCCGAGATAATCGCTCTTGAGGCGATGGGATTCTTCAAGTACGGAGAAGCTTGCTATGCGACAAAGGAAGGGATAACTGCCATCGATGGTGAGCTTCCAGTAAACCCCGATGGTGGTCTTATCGGCAAAGGGCATCCCGTTGGAGCTACAGGTGTTTCTCAGATTTATTCTGCGGTCAAACAGCTCAGGGGGGAGTTCAAATGGAATCAGGTTGAGGATGCAAGGATTGCAATGACTGACACGCTTGGCGGAGACTTCGGGACGCTTGTAAATGTGATCCTCGGGGTGGAATGATGTTTGCAGAGTTTTTAGAAAATCTGAAGGAAGGAAGGCTGATCGGTTTGAAATGCAGGGATTGCGGAGCAACGACATGTCCACCAAAGAACAGCTGCAACGAATGCGGCAGCAGGAAACTCGAAAGGATTTTGCTCAGCGGAAAAGGGGTAATTAGAAGCTACACGGTCACATACATTGCACCGATAGGCTATGAAAAGGAGGCACCATACACTGTAGCCCTCGTAGAGCTCGAAGAGGGGCCATGGATGGTTGGAAGGCTTGATCTGGATCCAGATAAGGCTGAGAAGGAAGATCTAATAGGAAAAAGGGTCTCAGTTTTTGCAAAGGAAATGCCGAGCGAAATGTTCTATCCCGACAAGAGCAAAAGGATCGTGCCCTATTTCAGGATCGAGGATTAGGATGAGCTTCGAGCTGAGTGAAGAATTGAAAGACTTGCAGAGAGCTGTCAGGGAATTTGCTGAAAAGGAAATAAAGCCATTTGGCAGAGAATTTGATGAGAAAGAAGAGTATCCCTGGGAGATATACAGAAAGGCTGCAAAACTTGGCTACGTCGGTGCAAGCGTTCCCGAAGAATACGGCGGAGCGGGAATGGGGTGTCTTGCCGAAGCCGTGATAAGCATTGAACTAACGAGAGCTGACAGCAGCGTTGGTTCCGCAGTGGACATCGCTGTTCTCGGAGTTCCAATGGTCCTAAAGCACGGCACGGAAGAGCAGAAAGAAAAGTATATTCCCGGGGTCGTGAAGGGAAAAGCTCCATCCGCGATTGCGATAACCGAGCCTGATTGTGGAACCGACGTTTCTGCGATAAGAACGAAGGCGGTTAAGGTTGAAGATGGCTGGGTTATAAACGGGGCAAAGACTTTCATAACCAACGGAAGCATCGCGTCATACACGATCGTGCTTGCAAAAACAGCAGAAGTAAATCCGCCCCATGCGGGAATAAGCGCTTTCATAGTCGAAACCTCATCCGATGGTTATGAGGCGAGGAGGATAAAGAAGATGGGGCTCAACTGCCATGACACCTGCGAAGTTCTTCTCAAAAACGTAAGAATCTCCAGAGAGAATTTGGTGGGAAAAGAAAACAGAGGATTCTACCAGCTGATGGATTTCTTCAATGAGAGCAGGATAAAGATAGCCGCATTGCATCTGGGAATGGCCATAGGAGCCTATGAGAGGGCCCTTGAGTATGCAAAGCAGAGGAAAGCCTTTGGAAAACCACTGATAGAGCATCAGGCGATAGCATTCAAGCTTGCGGACATGTTCACGATGATCGAAGCTGCAAAGCTTTTAGTTTACAGAGCGGCATCGCTCGTGGACAGCGGATCTGCAAATCCTGCCTTAAGCTCGGCTGCAAAGCTTTTTGCAAGTGAAGTTGCAGTCAAGGTATGCGGAGAGGCTGTGCAGATATTCGGAGGCTACGGATACAGCAAGGAGTACGATGTTGAGCGCTACTACAGGGATGCGAGAGTCGGGACAATATACGAGGGCACGAGCGAGGCGCAGAGGATTGTGATCTCGAGGTTTCTGGCAGGGAAACTGAGGTAGCCAAATTTTAATTAGGTGCTTGGATATGCTCAACTTCAAAGTTCTCGAACTCGCAAGCTTCTATCCTGGCCCCTACTGTGCAAGAATACTTCAGCTTCTGGGTGCGGAAGTGATAAAGATTGAGCCTCCCGCAGGGGATCCTGCAAGAGCCCTTTCAGAGGTCTTTGGAGCGCTCAATACAGGAAAAAAATTCCTGACACTTGATTTGAAGGATGAAGGAGATAGAGAACGATTTTACGAATTGGCCAAGGATGCAGATGTGATCGTTGAAGGCTATAGGCCCGGGATTGCGAGAAAGCTTGGAATAGATTATGAATCGGTTTCCAAAATTAATCCGAGGATAGTATACTGCTCTATTTCTGCTTTTGGTCAGAAATCAAGGCTATCGCAGTATCCAGCGCACGATCTCAACGTTTTAGGACTTTTGGGTATTTTAGAAATTAGCTGTAAGGGAAAAATGCTGGATCCAAACCTACAACTTGCAGATTTCTCTTCCGCTGTATTTGCAGCAATAGCAATTCTATCTGCGCTGATAGAAAGGGAAAAAACCGGAAATGGGACGTTTATCGATATAAGCGTGCTGAAGTCAGCATTTTTCTCGGTTCCAATCCACACAACTTCGATCCTCAACGGACTTGGAATTCTCCCCGTTTTTGTGAGAAATCCAGCATACGAGATTTACAGAACTTCGGACGGTTTTATAACCCTCGGAATTATTGCGGAGGAGCATTTCTGGCAAAGATTATGCAAAGCACTTGGATTCGACTTTCAGATACCCTTAGTCGGGAGCTTTAAGAGATACGAGGAACTTAAGAAACTCATAGGTTGCAAGCTCGAGAAGATGAGCACAAAAGAGGCCGCTGAAATTCTGAGATCCGCAGATGTGCCGGCTTTTGAGGTTTTGAGCCTCGAAGAGCCAGAAAAGATCGAGGAATTGCTTGGAGAACGCATAATCGAGGAAGTGGAGTTCGGGGGAAGGAGAATAAAGGTGGCCAAAAACCCGTTCGGTGTTTGATCATGGACATAATTGTTGGTGGAGGAAAGTTCGGGCTTAAAGCAGCCGAATATCTGATCAGCCGGGGCAGGGATTTCATTCTTTTAGACAGTAACCCCGATTGCGAAGTGTCCAAAAGACTTGGAATAAAAGTAAGTGATGCTGGAGCAGAAAAACTTGCCGAGATCGCTGAAAGAGTATGCCCCGAGTGGATATTCCCCACGGCTTCTGTTCATGTGGTTGCAGAAGCTGTTAAAGGTTATTTTGAGCCTTGGAACGAAATTATCGACTGCATTCTTTCAGGAATTCCGCCCAAACTGGTAATATCGGTCGGAAAAGGTAGCATCGTTTTGAGCTACAACAGGGATAGGGTTTGCATCGAGAACTGCACCTCGCCTGAGATTTGCCCGATAACGAAAATAAAAAGACCGTGCTCTATGCCTGAAATCATACGTTTTGCGTATCCGGAAGCAATAGTGCTTGTAAGCCATCAGATTGCCCCTGGATTGGGGGCTATTAGGGGAGTTGATTTTCTGGAGGCAGTAAGAAAAGCGAAAGAAAAAGAAAAAGTTGTGTTAGCTACAGCATGCGATTGCCACTCAGTAATCACCGCCCTGAGGAGAAAAAGAACTCAAACTATTACTCAAAAAGAGTAGAGCATAGCGAAGGAGACGAAATTTTTATTAAATTGGAGTCGAAGTCGAAGCCATGGTAAAGATAGTGGATCTCACGCTCAGGGACGGCCATCAATCGCTGCTCGCAACGAGGATGCGGACGAGAGATATGCTTCCCATACTTGAGAAGTTCGATTCTGCAGGTATTTACTCCTTTGAAGTCTGGGGAGGTGCAACATTCGATGTCTGCCATCGATTTCTCAACGAGAATCCCTGGGAAAGGCTGAGAGAGATCAGGAAGAGGGTGAAGAACACGCTGCTGCAGATGCTCTTGCGTGGCCAGAATCTCGTGGGCTACAGAAATTATCCAGACGACATCGTGGAAAAGTTCGTTAAGAAGACAGTAGAAAACGGTCTCGACGTTTTCAGGATCTTTGATGCCCTTAACGACGTGAGGAACCTTTTAGCCCCCATAAAGTTTGCAAAGAAGTATGGTGCGAATCACGTTCAGGGGACGATTTGCTACACGATCTCTCCCGTCCACACGATCGAGAAGTATGTGGAAATCGCGAAGCAGCTCGCTGAGCTTGAAGTGGACTCGATCTGCATCAAGGACATGGCGGGAATGCTCTCACCTAAGATGGCAGGTGAACTCGTAAGGGCGCTGAAAAAAGAGGTTGGATTGCCAGTAAACGTTCATTCCCACTATACGAGCGGAATGGCTTCGATGAGTCTTCTTAAAGCTGTTGAAGCTGGGGCAGACATCATCGACACCTGCATGTCCCCGCTTGCATGCGGAACATCTCATCCTCCAACGGAAAGCATCGTATTTGCGCTCGAGGAGCTCGGCTACAAAACGGGAGTCAAACTGGATGTGCTCATGGAGGTCAGAGATTACTTCATGAAGCTCAGGGAAAAGTATTCGGGCTACATCGATCCCATTTCAACGATACCCGACACCAATGTGCTCGTCTACCAGATTCCAGGTGGCATGTTCTCGAACATGATCTCCCAGCTGAAGGAGCAGAATGCTCTCGAAAAACTGCCAGAAGTGCTGAGAGAGGTTCCGAGGGTAAGAGAAGACCTTGGATATCCACCTCTTGTCACCCCGACAAGCCAGATCGTTGGAGTCCAAGCGGTGCTGAACGTGCTTATGGGAGAAAGGTACAAAGTAGTGACGAAGGAGACAAAAGATCTCGTAAAGGGGATGTATGGAAGAACGCCTGCACCAGTAAAGCCAGAAATAGTGAAGAAAATCCTCGGGGATGAAAAGCCGATTGACTGCAGACCAGCAGATCTGCTTGAGCCAGAGTTCGAGAAGAGAAAAAGAGAACTCGAGGAGAGGGGAATCGAGGCCACAGATGAAAACGTGCTCATCTATGCTTTATTCCCCCAGACAGGACTTCAGTTCCTGATGGGGCAAACGAAAGAAGAGCCTTTCCCCTCAACCACGAAGAAAGTTGAGGGGAGCTTCGAAGTTGTTGTGGATGGAGTAAAGTATTCCGTGAGCGTGAAGCCGAGGTAATTTTTTATTTTCCTCAAACGATTTTCGGGAGAAACTTGAAATATTTTGAGTTCAAGCAAAATCATGGAAGAATTTGCGGAAGCGGAAATCATAGCGGAGAAGCCAACGCTCAGGAATCCCGTTCTTCTGACAAGCTTTCCTGGAATCGGTCTTGTCGGCACGATTGCGACGGGTTACTTCATAACAGAACTGCAGCTTGAAAATTTGGGGATCTTGGATTCAAGCGCGATTCCACCAGTGGCGACGCTTTACGAGGGAGTGGTTCTTCCCCCGATAAGGATTTACCAGTCGCAGGAGCTCAACTTTCTTCTAATACATTCCGATGTGCCAATAATTCCGCAGATAGCCTACGAGATCAGCAGGGTGATAGTTGATTGGGCAATGGAGGTCAATGTCCGACGAATTTTCTCTCTTGCAGGTATAGCTACTTTTGAGGACAAAAAGAGAGTTTTTGGAGCAGTTACACACAAAGAACTGCTTGCGGAAATCAAGGATCACGTGGAGATCCTAAGGACAGGAACAATTTCAGGTGTTGCCGGAAGCATACTGAACGAATGCATCGCGGTGAAGTTCCCCGGAATAGCTTTGCTTGGCGAAACGTCTGGTTTTAATCCTGATCCGAGGGCTTCAGCAAATTTGATCGGAGCGCTGAACAGGATACTAGGCTGGAATATAAATGTTCAGAAATTACTACAAGAAGCGGAATTCATTGAGGCGCAGATGCAGAAGCTTGCGGAGCAGACTGTGGAGGAAGTGAAAAAGGAGGAATTTCCGATGTACAGGTGAGAGAATGAGGTGCTACGTTCTGAGCGGAATGGCAAAGGGAATCATCGAGGACATCATGAGGGGGAACGTGAGAACGATAGAGCTCAGGAGCGCTCACAACATTGCAACCGCCCTTAGGGTAAACTTGGGGGAATGCGTTTTCCTGACGTATTCCAAAACGAGCGACCTCACAAGAGGGGTGAGCGGTATAATTGCAGAGGTCGCGGGAAAGGAAGTCGTGAGGCAGTCCCTCTTCTACTCCTCGCCCCACTACATCGAGGAGAGCGAGATGGCTGTCGTTAGGCTTAGGCTAAATCCGAGAGGTGTTGGAAGGATAATACAGATAAAGTCTGGCGAACTGCTCGAACCGATTGAAGCAGAAGTCGTTGAGGTTACTCACTTCACAGCCTGGTAGCCTGAAGCCTTCTCTTTAACTCCTGTCCGAACTGGTGAGCAGCGGAGATTGGCAGTGGTAGTTTCCCCTTCATGCAAATCCTGACTATCTCAAGAGCGGTTTCCGGGGAAACGAAGCTGCCGGGGGAAATGTAGATCTCCCTGCAATTTTTACATCCTTTTAGGGCATAGCCTATTATCCTTTCACCGTCCTTGATCGGCCTAAACTCTCCCTCACCCTCTACTTCTCCGAAAAGCCTTTTCTTTGTGACTCCTATCGCCGGTGTGTCCGTTCTGAGCGCGATATAAGTTGCAAGACCGCATTTCCTCGGGTGAGCAATTCCGCTGCCGTCCACGATTATCACGCTCTTCTCCGATATCAGCTTTGAAACGGCATTGACCGCTGGATCCCCCTCTCTAAACATCAGAAAGCCCGGAATATACGGAAAGTCAACTTTTTCGATGGAAAAATTCCTCTCTACCTCTCTAAGTTCGGGAAATTCGAATTTAACAGCGCATGAAATTACACTCTTACCTAAGAATGTCTGGTCGACCCCGATAACGTATCTTATTTCCGAAACACTGTATCTGTCTCTGAGCTCGACCCTATCTGCAAGCTGTAATTGGAGCTCTTTAAGTTTCTCCAAATTCATCCGAGGCACTTCCAGAACCTTGAATGGACGCTCTTAACTTCTTCTATGTTCGCCTTCAGCTTCGCCATTGCCCCGCTCTTCCTCCTCCATACGAGTTCCGCGAGGTAATTCTCGGGCTCTCTTATCGAGGAGATGTCGAATCCAGCCATTGCAGAGATAATTGCCAGGTTCGTATACGGCAGCGCCGCCTCCACGCTGTATCCGCCTTCAAGAGTTGCGACAATTCTGCCGTCGCATATTTCCTCAGCGACTCCAACGCACCATTTAAACATCTCCGCATATCCCCTTGCAGTCAGTGCCAGCCCAGTGAGCTGGTCTGTGAAATGCGCATCAAGTCCTGCGGAAATTGCGATGAACTCGGGCTCGAACTCGAGCGTCAGAGGTTCTATCACTTCTTCGATTGCCATCATGTATCCTTCGTCTCCAGTCCCGGGCGGCATCGGGATGTTCACGGTATATCCAAGCCCCTCTCCTGCTCCGCACTCCTGCGGATAGCCTGTCCCAGGGTAGAGCGGAATCTGGTGGGTGGAGATGAAGAGAACTCGGTTGTCGTTGTAAAAAACCTCCTGAGTCCCATCTCCGTGATGTGCGTCCCAGTCAAGGATCAGGATTCTTTTCAGCCCCCTCCTCAGCAACCACTTCACCATTACGGCGATGTTGTTTATGTAGCAAAATCCGGCCCCGATGTGCGGTTTTGCATGATGCCCTGGAGGTCGAACCATTGCAAATGAGTTTTCAACCTCGCCTTCAATCACAGCCTTTGCCCCTCTTATCGCTCCTCCTGCTGCGAGAAGGGCTTTTTCGAAGACCCCCACAGGGATGTTTGTGTCCATGTCTATTATTCCCCCCCTTTTGCTCTCCTCCCTTAGAAATTCAATGTATTCTCTCGTGTGCACTTCGAGAACGTCTTCTATGCTCGCTTCTACTGGCTGAAGGAGTTTTATCTCTGGGGAGTCGAATATTCCTTCTTCCTTGAGCTGGTCTATCGTGTATGCAAGCCTCTCTTTTCTCTCGGGATGGGTTGGACTCTGCTCGTGCTCGAGATACGCAGGATGGAAGACGATCCCTGTTGCCATCGAATGAAGTTCCTGAAAGAATATTAAAGTTTTACTAAAATCATAGGAGATAAGGCGGGCCAATTTCGGGATGGAAAGCTTTAAATTTAGCTCGGGCGATCATTTCATCTATGGATGAGTTTGATTTTTTGGATGAAGAGGAAGAGGAAGTCGTCGAAGGAGAGGACGGTGTTAAGCTTGCTGAAATTTACAAACTCACGATGAAGCTCCTCAGGCTGTTGGAGGATTTAAAAAGCGTTGAATTAAAGGAATCCGCATCTTTAATGCTTATAAGGGAGCTTGTTGGTGAAGACAGGGTTCTTTTAGGTCTTGCATCCAAGATGCTCCAGGACATCAGCCTCGGCTACGATGGCGAGGACTACGTCATTTAAAAAATTTTTTTAAGGCGCCAGCGTTCAGCGAGAGGGCTCCGAAGATTATGTTTAGGTGATACGTGGTGAATCTCCAGATCGCTACCAAGGAACCTAAAACACTAAGGTCTACAAATTTTGAGTAGAGGTAGGCCATGCTCGTCTCTGCTATTCCGCTGCTACCCGGGGTTAGCGGGATCAGGGAGACAACGACGATGATCAGCTGGGACGTGTATGAGAGCAACAGATGAGGATCCTGCCCGAATGAGAGAAGGATGAGCGAGGGGATTAGAAAACTGCTGCTCCACATCAGCGCGGTTGTTGTAAACAGAAAAATGAGCTGCGGTGGAGAAGAAAGAAGCTTCAGGGAACAATCTCTGAAGTTCTTCATTTCGTTTTCGAGCCCTTTGGCAAGCCTTTCTCTCTTGAAGATTCTTCTTATGAAACCGGTAAAGGTCTGAATTCTCCCCTCGTTTTTCAGGATCGAGTAGAGGAAATAGAGGGAGATTAAAAAAAACACAAGAAATATCAAAGCAACCCTGAAGCCGAGATCCGTTGCGAAGCCCGTGAGGATCAGGAAGATTGGAAGGGCGAGGATGAAGAATATTGAGTCGAGGACCCTTTCCGTTATAACGACAAATGTGCTCTTGCCCAAAGCCAGCCCCTTGTCGGAGAGCATCTTTATTCTCAAAGGCTCTCCTCCCGCGGAGGAGGGAGTGATCGCTGCCAGAAACATGCTGCTGAGAGTTATTTCGAGTGAGCTTTTAAATGGAAGCCTGAGTTGAAGGCTTTTTGATATCTCCTTCAGTCTAAAGGCCCATAGAAACCAGAAAAGGACTTGAAAAAGGACTGCAAGTGCAATAAATGAAACTTCGACTCTTTTGAGAAGCTCCCAGGTTAGACTCGTTTCCGTGAGTCTGAAGATCAGAACCGTCGTTATCAGGCTTATCATTACCCCGAGGACGGCAGAGGCAAGGCGTTTCAACAAACCCCCCTCTTTAAATTCTTCCCTGACTTATTAATCTTATGGCACTCTACCTGCAACGATCACCACGAGCCTGCTCCAGAAACTGTAAGGGCCAGTCTCGACGAAATCTATTTCCTTCAGCCCCGATTTCCTGAACCATTCAACGCATTGCTCGCTTGAAGGAAAAAGCATAATTGATTCTGCGAATTTTCTTATCAGCGCATTATCTGGCTTCCTGGGTGCAAGAATCACGACCTTTCCTCCGCTCTTCGTTACTCTGACCATTTCAGATATTCCTTTAAGCGGATTGGGCCAGTACTCGATGCTTCCCGCTGAAATCGCTGAGTCAAAGGTTTTATCCCTAAAGGGGAGATTTTCCGCATCGCCGAGTATAAAGTTGGCGCCAAGCTTCTTTTTCGCCTTCTTTATCTGCTCTAAGCTCAGATCGACGCCGAAAATTCTTTCTTCACTAACCTTTTTGGCTATTCCCAGCGTAGTAAACCCTGTTCCGCAGCCAACCTCTAAAACAAGGTCGCCACTCTCGATTTCGGCCATCTCGACAACTTTCTCCCTCATCGAGCTGGAGTAGAAGATCGGATTGATGTAGTCGTAAACCTTGGAAAAATACCTGTAAAATAGCTTTGCCCTGTTCTTGTTATCGAGAAGCGCCATCTACTTTATTATCTCCTCGAGCGGAACCTTTCCATGCTTTACTACCTTCATGTTGATCTGTAGAATGTCCTTTGAGATAACCCTCCCCCTGACGATCTTTCTCTTTCTTAGCCCGGGCTCCTTTGGCCTGAAACCGACTCCACCTGATAGCAGGATTTTCTTTCTCGTGGCTCCAGGAATGTCTGGACGCATTGGAAAGCCGTCCCTGTCTGAGCCTCCCGTGATCTGAAGCTCATAGTCGGGTGGAAGTTCTAAGATTGTTCCGCTCACAACTTCGCCTATCTGCTTTCCTATCAGTCGATTTGCATTCGCTCCGCTAACTGTTTTCTGATACGCTTTGCCCGTCTTTGGATCCGAGACGACGACCTTGAACTCCATGCCATTGCCTTTTTCGAAATGTTTATAAGCATTGCTACTCGGCTGGGCATATGGTGTCTCTTGAGAAGATGCTATTCCCGACGGATTTTTCTCCATACAGCATGATTGTAACTGAGTTTTTGGACGACCTGAAAACGGCTGGAGTCAGAGAAGTGGGCATTCTTTTTGTCGTGAACACTGCAAGGCTGAGCTCGGTAAGCGGTGGTTTTGACCTTGCGAGATACATAGATCTTGAAGAGAAGAGGGCAGAGGAGGAGCTTCCAAATCTTTTGGAAAAGCTGGAAAAAGCAGGATTGAAGGCAAAGTTGATAAAGCCGTTTCCTTCGGGGAATCCGGTTACCGAGATTCTCAAGGCCTCAAAGTCCTACGACTTCATAGCAATGGGAGCAAGGGGGAGGGGAATCTTCAAGGAAATCCTGCTGGGTAGTGTTTCCGAGGGGGTTGCGAGAAGGTCAGAAATTCCCGTTTACGTATTCAAGTCAAAAACTGAAGTCTTGGAAGATGGGGTAAAATGCTACAAGCCATGCGATTATCTATTTTCGAGAATTCTCGTTGCTTTTGACTTTTCGAAGCACTCGCAGAAAGCGCTTGAATACGCGAGCGAGGTTGCAGCAAGGACTCGCGGGGAGCTGATACTGCTCCACGTGGAAGAGGGGAAGAGTAGGAGAGAGGAGCTTGCAGCCTTGGCAGAAGACCTGAGGGCGAGGGGATTGAAAGTGGTTGATATTAGCGCCGCGGGCTCTCCTGTAAAGGTGATACTGAGCAAGCAGGAGGAATTGAAGGCCACAACGATCTTCTTGGGCTCCAGGGGAATAAGTCTTGCGAGAAGCCTCATTGGCGGAAGCGTCTCGGATCCGGTTTTGAGGATGAGCGAAGTGCCAGTTTTCATCTCAAAGGGGACCTGAAAGGTTATGAGGCTCAAGGGGAGGGCTTGGAAGTTTGGAGACGACATCTCCACGGATCACATTACCCCCGGAAGGTATTACCACCTCAGGAGCAACATGCCAGAGCTTGCGAGGCACATAATGGAGGATGCAGATCCCGAGTTCATGAAGAAGTTCAGGCCAGGGGACTTCATAGTTGCGGGAAAAAACTTTGGAATGGGTAGCAGCAGGGAGCACGCTCCCCTAGCGCTGAAGATCGCCGGCGTCAGTGCTGTGATAGCCAAATCCTTCGCCAGAATTTTCTACAGAAATGCGATAAATGTCGGGCTTCCGCTCCTCATCGCTCCGACTGAGGGGATCAGAGACGGGGAGGAAATAGAAGTCGACCTCTCAAAGGGAATCGTTTACACTGAAAAGGGCGAGATAAGGGCTAAAAGCCTGCCAGAGATCATGATAAGAATTCTCAACGAAGGCGGGCTGGTAAACTACATCAAAAAGCACGGAGACATCGAATTGAAGTGATCCTTACTCCTGAGTCCGCCTATGCACAGATTGAGGGGCCATCACCTCATATGCCTTCATTTTTTCAGGGGAAGCTACGACTGGGGTTTCCGGGAAAATCTCAGCAGGTTGCTCGAGGAGGTCTCGGAAGTGGAAGTGGTGGATGGCATTGACGATGTCTGCAGGGTGTGTCCATACAACAAGGGTTTCTGCAGCTACACCAGCAACGCTGAGGAAGAGGTAAGGGAGCTCGATGAGTTCGCGCTGAAAATTCTTGGTCTCGAAGTTGGCTCGAGGGTTAAGTGGGAGGAGCTTGAGGAGAGGGTCCCAGGGATAATCGAAGAATGGAGGGAATTTGCATGCAGGAACTGCGACTGGCGGGGCGATTGCAATGTTTGAGATCCTCCTCAAGGTCATATGGATTCTCCTTCCCGCATACACACCAAACAACTTCGCAGTGCTTTTGGGCGGACTAAAGCCCATGGATTTCGGTAAAAACTTCTTCGACGGCAGAAGAATCTTGGGAGATGGGAAAACCTTTTCAGGATTTTTCGGCGGAATTCTCGGTGGAATTCTGGTTGCAAATGTCCAGAGAGTTTTAGAAGTGCATTTTGGATTCAGGCTACTATCTTCGCTGCCTTACTGCGAATTCCTTTACCTTGCCCTGGCCCTTTCGTTTGGTTCCATGGTTGGCGACGCTCTCGGGAGTTTTTTCAAGCGCAGGCTCGGGTTTGAAAGGGGAGCGAGCTTTCCCTTTGTGGATCAGCTGACCTTTCTCATCTTCGCACTCGCATTTGCAAGTCTAACGAAAGCTTTCTGGGTGCTCTTCGGGATCTTGGAGGTAATTCTCGCCTTCATAATCACACCACTGCTGCATCTCGGTGTTAATTTTCTCGCGTACAAGATGAAGCTGAAAGATGTGCCATGGTGAGCTAACGCCTCGGAAGTCTGATCTCGAAAACTGCTCCCCTCGGAACGTTGTCGTAAACCCTAATACTTCCTCGGAACATTTCCACTATCTTCTTCACAAGGAAAAGTCCGAGTCCACCGCCTTTTCTCGAAAATCCAGATTCGAAGATCCTATCCTTCAGCTCATCAGCGATTCCAACGCCGTTGTCTGCAACCCTTACAATGCATTCATCTCCAATTGCGGTAACGAGCACCTCGACCTCGAGAGGGCTTACGCAGCTGTGCTGTATTGCGTTTCTAACCAGATTCTCTATAGCAGACTTTATCGCCTCGTTTGCCTCTACGTAAACGTCTTCGAGCTTTAAACTGAATGAAGCTTCATCTTTGAACTTTTCAACGACCTCCTCAGCGATTTCAGCCACGTTGACCAGCTTCAGCTCTCCCAGTGCCTCTTCAAGGGCCTTTGTCTCCCTTATCTTCTCGACAGCGCTGTCAAGCTTTTTCAAAGCCCTCTCGAGGAGCATTTCATCCTTTGTTTCCAGAGCAGCCCTCACAACTGCTAAGTCGTTCAGTACGTCGTGCCTTAAGATCTTTGAGAGCAAATTGTAGTATTCGTTTCTCCTCCTCAGCTCCTCGCTCAACTTCTTGATTTCCGTGACATCTAAGGTTGTAGTGTAAACTGCAGGCTTTCCCTTGTATTCTATCCTCGTGCTCCTCCCAGCGACCCATCTAAGTTCTCCCTTTCGTACGATCCTCCAGGTATACATCTCGGACTCTCTGATTCCAGCTTCCCTCTCCATGTATCTCCTTCTCACAAGCTCCCTGTCCGCTGGGTGAACGATCTCGAATGGATCTGTCTTCATGAACTCCTCTACAGAAGAAAATCCAGCTCCCCTCGCCGCGGCCTTGTTGGCAAAGACGAATTTTCCATCCTGAACTATGTAAATTCCCGCAAAAGATCTGTCGACCAGCATCCTGTAAAATTCCTCGCTCTCCTTAAGCTTCTCTTCGAGCATCTTTTGCTTTGTTATGTCAACGTAGTTTCCGAATGCGTAGCCCTTGCCACCATAAACAAAGGGTCTGTAGAGTCCGAGGACCCATCTAACCTTTCCATCCTTTGTTACATATCTGAACTCCTCGATGAGCGTCTCTCCATTTTCAACTCTTTTTGCCGCTTTTTTTGCCCTTTCAAAGTCTTCAGGATGAACGGTGTCGAGTATCGTCATTTCCATAAGTTCCTCCTTCGAGTAACCCGTCGCCCAGGAGAAGATGTCGTTTACGTAGAGAAACTTGTAGCTCTTATCCGTGATGTACACTCCAGTGAGCATGCTGTCCACAATGGTCTTCCAGAACCTTGTCCCATTGCGGTTCCATAATAATTGTTATCATTAAAATATTTAAGCTTTTTTAAGCCTCACGAGAAACAAAGCAGAAAAAAATAAATATTAACGGAGCTAAAAAAGTTTGGCTATGGTAGAGGTCATAATGTCTGGAGAAATACTGAAAACGATCTCGAGGGCGATCACGACCCTTGTGAGCGAGTGCAGGATGCACTTCCTTACCAAGGGAATCCATTCCCGCGCTGTGGATCCCTCGAACGTTGCGATGGTCATCGTCGATGTGCCGAAGGAGAGCCTCGAGAGCTACAGGCTGGAGTCTGAGAAAACAATTGGAGTCGACATGAACAGGATTTTCGAGATAAGCAAGAGCATAAATGCCAGAGATCTCGTAGAAATCTCGCTCGTCGATGATACAAATCTACGCATAAAGTCCGGCAGTCTCGATTACAGCCTTGCTCTCATCGATCCCTCCGCCATCAGAAAGGAACCGAGAATTCCAGAGCTCAACCTTCCTGCGAAGATAGTTTTGGACGCCGGAGAATTCAAGAAGGCAATATCTGCGACTGAGAAGGTGAGCGAACACATAGTGCTCAAATCTGACAAAAACAGCTTCACCATAGAAGCAAAGGGAGACGTTGAGAGAATGGTCTTCACGATGGCGGCTGGAGAGCTCAGGGAGTTCAACGGTGGTGAGGCAAGGAGCATGTTCAGTCTTGATTATCTGAAGGAATTCTGCAAGGTTGCTGGTTCTGGAGACCAGCTCACGATACATCTGGGCACGAATTATCCGGGAAGATTTTGTTTCGACCTCGTGGGCGGCAAGGTTCGCGTCGAGTTCATCCTCGCTCCGCGTGTAGAAGGCTGATGAAATATCTTCCAATTTTTAAGCTTCTTTCAGCCTATCCCTTTCTCAGGGTTTCTGTTCACGTTTTTAAAGACCTTAACATCTCCGAGGAACTTGGGAGGTATCGCGATGCGATTGAAATCGGTAAAAATCTGGTTATGACAGCTTTAAAGGGGCTGCACTCGAAAAAAGAGCCTTTGAAGAGTTTTTTCTGCGTTGGATGCGAGCTGAGCTGCTATTCCTGCAAAAGCGTTGGAAATTTCGAAGATTGCAACCTCTGCATGAAATGCTTCGAGAACTGCAGGTTCTCCTGTGGCATTGTGACGGACGAGGATATAAAAAGGAGTGCGAAGCTCTCAGTTCTTAGCTACGTCTCCGCCAAAATGTTAGCATCGAATCTCGAAGACTGGGTCAGGATGAGATTCGCAGTAAGGGAGGCAAATTCCTACGCAAGGGCATTGGAGGAGGAAAGGGACGAGGTTCTGAAACTCATCGCCCTCGACCTCGGAATAAAGCTGAAGGGATGGGATACGCATGTTTCAAGCTATCTTAGGGCATCATCAAGGATAAGGAGCGACGAATGGAGATTGCTGAACAGGAAGCTTTCAAGGGGATTCGTTAAAACCACGAGGGGAGAAGTGCTGAGAATAGTCGAGGAATTCTTGAGGGAAAGAATATTTGAAAAGGTTGGATTCTACACCGAGCTTCTCGAACCATATCTGAGAGAATTACGGAGTGTTGCAGTTAGGGAAAGGAAAGTCGATCTCGAACTCGGAGAGGTGGATTTGAACTGTCTGCCACCATGTATGCTCGAAATTCTCACCGAGCTTCGGAGAGGATTGAACGTTCCCCATACAGCGCGCTTTGCCCTGACCTCCTTTCTTCTCAACATCGGGATGGATGTAGAGGAAATTCTAAGCCTTTTCAAAACAGCTCCGGACTTTGACGAGGAGAAATCGAGGTACCAGATAGAGCACATTGCTGGAATGAAGGGAAAAGGAGCTGAATACAGCCCGCCGGCATGCGACACGATGAGGACTTATCAGAACTGCGTCGCCGACTGCAAAGTTTCCCATCCACTTAGCTACTACCAGAACTGTAAAAAAAGGAAAAAATCTACTTAATGCTACTTGCAGCCAGTTTTATGTCCTCTGCCTTTACTGTTTTTCTGCCTGCGTTGTTTGCAATCTCTGCAGACTTCTTGGCAATCTTCATTGCGTAATCCTCGATCGCTTTGGCAAGAGCAACCTTCGCATCCTCGCTTACTCTGATCGCCCCAGCCTTTTTCAAAAGTCTTTCAACAGGCGCAAGAGGCAGCTCCATCCGCATCTCCTCCAGTCAAAGATTTCTGCAACCACTCTTATATAAATTTTTTCATTGTCTGGACTTTTTTTCTGTCGCATACGCTTTTGACCTGTCCTCCGAATTTTCAATTCATGCATCGGTATGTGGAATAAAAATTTGGCTTGCTTTGGGGCATTTCAATCTGTCAGATCTCGAGATCGTAGATGAGCTTCCCTCCAGCAATCCGCGCGTTCTCGCTAATTCTGTGGGGCAGAATTCCATTATCTAGGATGTGGAAAACGATGAAACCCCTTAGGGTCAGATAATCTGCCAGGAATTTCCTGTGGCATTTCCAGAAGAATTTTTCGGCACACATCAGCGCGCAAGTCTTATGAGCTGCGATTTCGATAACTTTTTCTATCTCCTTTTCGAATTCCTCGGTAAGCATGAAGTCCGCATAGTTCCTGAAGCCCTTGCTCCTTATTGCTATGTTAGGCGAATTTGCAAGGACCTTCTTCCTGAATCCTCCGAGCCCCGGGATGTGGATGTACTCTATTCCAGCCTTTTGCAGTTCAATTCTCAGATTTTCGGCATTAAAATGCTCAAACCTCGATCTCGGAACCCTTCTTACATCTATCAGCACCTCTACTCCATTCCCGAGCAAAAGAGCTAAGAAGGTTCCAGGGCTTAAATTTGAGTGACCGATCGTGTAGACCTTCAAATCTCCTGGATGTCGAGATGCTTCATCGCCTTCTCCGGGCTTATCTGGTAAGCGTGGATCACGCTCGTGACGCTCCTAAAATCCCTCACATTATGACTCACCATGAACTCAAGCACCCTCTTCCTCCTTTCCAGCTCCTCATTCAGCTCCTTCACGCTCCAGCCCCTGTGCTTCCTTATGTCTTCGAGCG
>Ga0071330_1046212_pt1 | contig 46198 bp, 40 predicted proteins | sample GBScel77sediment_FD_63802 | JGI IMG/M metagenome (GOLD analysis project Ga0071330, IMG submission 63802) | Hot spring sediment microbial communities from Great Boiling Spring, Nevada - Cellulolytic enrichment Sediment 77C v2 (version 2) | ecosystem: Environmental > Aquatic > Thermal springs >...
GCAATTTTCCTGCACGCATCAAGTCCAAGTGGACGACGCCGGGCACTTGGGCTGGGATGGTTCTTTCGGGAGGCAAAGTGAAATCTGAGGCAAACGCTTTCTGCTTTTCGCCTTCACCCAACTCAAACTCTGTCAACCACCAAACCCCGTCCAAACTTAGCCGTTCCATCAGTTTCACCTCTCCCGCTCTCGTCTTTTCGCCGATTTTGCCTTTGAGATTTTAGCACTCACTCAGAACCTCTCGCACCTACCTACAACCATACCTTTGAACCGCACGGACTTTGAGATTACCCGACGAACCGAACACTACTGCAACTGTATATTCGGAGCGAAATTTCAGGCACTGTGTTGCAGTTTAAGCACTCAAAGGTCTGTCCCCTCTATTGACATCAAGCCTTAAATGTGTCAGCGTATTTACGGCAGCACCTGCTGCCAGAGGAAAACTGCCGAAAAGAATGGGCAAATGTGGAGAGAGGCGTTCTCGTGTCGGTTTCACCTTGATTGAGTTGCTCGTGGTGATTGCCATCATCGCGATTCTGGCTGCGATTTTGTTCCCCGTGTTCAGTCAGGCTCGCGAGAAGGCTCGGCAGACTCAATGTCTCAGCAACGCTCGTCAAATCGGTATGGGTGTGGCTCAATACATCCAAGACTACGACGAGCGCGTCCCACCTTTCTGCTGGGGGCAGTTAGTGTGTAATCCAGTGTTTTGGGGCTCTTTCTGGTTCCGCTCAACTGAACCTTACTTTAGAAACCGCCAACTCTTTGAATGCCCATCTGCAATGAGGACGGGTTGGGGCGGTCGCGGCTGCAACTTCCCAGCAATCGTCAGGGACAATGACACCCGTTGGATGGGCATCAACATCAGTTATGGCTACAATGAGTTCATGTCCTTCAGTTTCAACAGACTTGCCGAGTTTCGTTATCCTGCTAACACTGTCATCTTTGCAGATTCCCGATGTGTTTACCTCGGTGGATACTGGCAAGTTCAACCTCCCGAACGGTTCTTGCTTCGCCGAATTGTTTACTCTGAGCCTCGCGGAGGAGACCGATGTGGTTGTCCGCCCCAAAACGCCACTAACCCACCACCAGACCCCGGAGAGTTTAGCCGACACATGAAAGGCAACACAATCGGCTTCGTGGATGGACATGTCAAGTGGTATCAATGGGGTCGGACTTGGACAGTGACAAGCGGTCGCGGAGACCTGAGGTATTTCAACGACACCCGCTTCGGTGTGGATTCTCGTGAGTTCTGATGGCTTTTTGTAAAGCCATCGGTTTGGAAAGGAGGGGGAGATTATGAGGCGCGAAGTCCCTTTGGGCGTGGCAATTGTCGTTATTTTGGCTGTCATCGTTATTGCCGGTGGAATCGTCTGGTGGCTGCTAACGCGCCAGCCAACCCCTGAAGGTGTTGCTCCGAAGGAGTTCATACCCAAACCACCTTACGCGAAAGGAGCACCTATGCCAACTCAACCCCAGCAACCTCAATGAGAGTTCGCCCGAAATCCAAGCATGAAATCAAACATGAAATCAAACCTGTCCCTACCCTCGCCAAGACAGGCAGGGTAGGGGCTTTTTACTTACAAGCGCTAACATCCCGACCTTAGCCTTGTAAACGAGGCAAAATGTGCTAATGGCACTTGACATCGGTTGAAGTTTACTTAAACTTATTTACGCCGAAGGGGCAAAATGGGCTGTTCGGGGCGGTCCGTCAAAAATCCCTTTAAGGGAGGTGTTCAGGTTGACGAAAGAATGGACGCCCCGAGTTTTGGTTGTAGAAGATGAGGGGATGGTCAACCGACTTTACGGGCACGCTTTGGAGCAAAATGGCTTCGCTGTCGTTCAGGTCGGGACGGGTGAGGCGGCAATTGAGGCTGCATTGGGGCAACCTTTTGACATTGCAGTCATCGATTTGAGGTTGCCTGGCAAATTGGACGGTCTGACAACTTATCGGGTCCTAAAGGCTATACACCCCAACATCAAGGGCATCATCATCACCGGATACGGCAATCGCCAACTCCTGATTGAGGCGCTCCGTTTAGGGGTTGATGGTTGGTTGGAAAAGCCTGTGACGGTCACAGACTTAGTTGAAGCCGTAAGGCGAGCAATGTTGTCGGAGGCGAGAGACTTTCAGCAGCATGGATGGCACCCTCCTTCCCCGTCCGACAAGAGCGCCCTTTTGAAACTTTTCCTTCAAATGCTGATGGCGACGACCGTTTCCAATGTCGGGATTTTGTGGTTGGTGGACTCTGACGAGCAATACATTCGCCCCCAAATTGTCCTCGGCGAGAAAATCCCCCCCATCCCACCCGTCCAATACACGCTGTCAAGCGAGTGGTTAATAACGCTAAGAGCCACGATGGACGAGGTAACCTCAAGCCCTTGCCTTATCGTCCCGATTCGTTGGCAAGGGGAAACTTTAGGTGCCATTGGGCTCTGTCGGTATCGGCTCTCTTCTGTCCCCTACAGTCAATCAGACTTGCACTACCTTGAGCGTTTTGCCGAATGGTTAGCACCACTTTTGTTGGCATGGCTTTACCCGATAGAAGTCCTGACCAACTTGACGGTTTTGCTGGAGTCATTGACGGGATTGTTGCACGGGCAAGTTGAACCGACGGAGCAACATCACCCTCAACGGTTGAGGCTTATTGTCCAAAAGTTGGGCAAGGCTTTGGGATTATCACCCAGCAAACTGGTTCTCTTGGAATTGGCGGCGACTTTGCACGATTTGGGCAAATTATTCCTGCCATCCCACATCCTTTCAAAGCCTGGAGAGTTGACGGAAGAAGAGCGTCGCCTTATCCAGCAACATCCCGTTTACAGTGAACAGTTCCTGCGCCGGTTAGGCTTGCCCAAAAACATCGCCCTTTGGGTTCGCTGGCATCACGAGCGTTATGACGGTAACGGCTATCCTGACCGACGACGGGCAGACGAAATCCCTCTGGAAGCCCAAATCATCTCCGTTGCGGAGACTTTAGACACTCTCTTGTCCCCTCGCCCTTACAAACCGCCTTTATCCTTTGACGAAGCCTTGAATCGCATTCGAGAGGAGCGTGGCAAACAGTTTTCACCCATCGTTGTGGATGCATTGGAAGAAATCGCTGAGGAACTCCGAGAACTCCTACAACCGCAAACTCGAGAACCGGAGAGAATTTTCAGCGCAAGTTCGTGACGCACAACCCTAATTCGTCGCGCCCCACCACTCCCGTTAAATTGTGGGTGCATGGAACGCTTGAAGTTTGTCCACAACGGCGCTTGTAAGGCAATTGAGCCCCGGCACAATATTCTGGCAAAACCCTGCCATTGACATTTTGCGCCACACATCCCGACAAAATCGTCGGTATGGCTTTGACATGTCCATCGACGAAACTGACATTGCAACTTCCAAGATGCCTACCTTCCATTGCGGGTTCAAAGGGTGAAAAGTTGCATTGATTGCCCGCAGCGACATTTCCGTCATAGCCGAGAGCAGTTTGGGAAGCATAACGCAACTCCGTTAACCGAACAGGTTTTTGAGCAACGAGGTTCAAGTGTGGAGCATTTCCGGAGACTAAAACAGCAGAGTTTAGGGCGTAACTACCTCCCCCTCCTTTACCGCTCCCGCACTCTCCTCCTGTCAAGCCCATCGCTTCTGCGTAACTGCTTGTATCGTAGGCATCAGGCTCTGTTGGACATGCTAATATCCGGCGGTCACCAAGGAAGGGAAGGATTACCGAACCGACGCTGACGAAGCAAGGTCTCCCGAAAGTGTCTATGGCTTCGTAACCGCTCATAGGCAAGGTATCGTCCCAATCTTGGGCGTATTGAAGGGTAGCCATTGCCATTTGCTGGAGGTTGCTAAGGCACGCAGTTTGTCTTGCCTTTTCCCGACTCTGAGCCAAAATGGGCAGCAATAGCCCAGCAAGGACAGCAATGATTGCTACGACAACCAACAACTCGACAAGGGTGAAACCGCGTTTCACTTCCATCACCGCTGAAAATTTTGCTGCCATTTTGGGCGAAAGGTCATGCGAGGACTTGAGTTGAAGGCAATTCAGTGCCACAATTATTGCGTCCCTAAGACGATGAGGGCGATGAGAAAGGGGGCGCGGGCTTTGTGCTTGGGAAAACTTTGCAAGGAGGCGAAGGGGCGTGAGCAACGAGAAGCAGATGAAGATTCAGGACGGCTACCTGAACTTTCTGAGAAGGGAACGAATCCCTGTGGCAGTGCATTTCTTCACGGGGATGCAACTGAGGGGTATTGTGCGGGGATTTGACACTTACACTTTCGTGCTGGAACTTGAAGGGACGAACAAGCAAGTCCTCATCTTCAAACACGGCGTGCTTTACATTGACCCGATGAGACCTGTCGGGGATGTTGTTGGTCGGTTAATAGCAGAGGCTCAACAAGCAGAACAAGCGCGCCAAGCGCAACAACAAAGCAAGCAACAACAGCAGCAACAACAAAAGCGCCCCCGCCAGCAAGCACCCGCTGAATCTCGAAGCGAATCCTGAGACGAGTGAGGTGATGGGTGTTGGTTGTGCCGTTACTTTTCGCCAAGATGCATGGACTTGGCAACGATTTTGTCGTGATTGGTGCGCTGGATGGTATGCCTTTGCGTGAAGGTGAGTTGAGCGAATTTACCCGCTTCGTTTGTGACCGTCATTTCGGTGTGGGCGCTGATGGCGTCATTTGGATTTTGCCTTCTGAGGAAGCCGACTTTAAAATGCGGATTTTCAACCCCGACGGCAGCGAAGCGGAAATGTGTGGGAACGGAATTCGTTGCGCCGCAAAATGGTTCTATGATCGAGACTACGCAAAAGGCGAGACCATCCGAGTTGAAACTTTGGCTGGGCTAAAAACCGTGTGGGTTCAGGCGAAGGAGGGAAAAGCAGTTGCCGTCACCGTTGACATGGGTGAACCGATTTTCAACCCCGCGCAAATTCCAACGACCTTGGGCAACGACAGGGAAGCGATAGAAGTTCTTTTGACCGTTGACGGGGCTGAAACTTTCACAGTCAGCGCCGTTTCCATGGGCAATCCCCACTGTGTCGTCTTCGTGAGCGATGTCGATAACTTCCCCGTTGAATTGGTTGGACCGAAAATTGAGCGTCACCCCGCTTTCCCTCAGCGGACAAATGTTGAATTCGTGCAAGTTGTGTCAAGTAACGAACTTAGGGTCAGGGTTTGGGAACGAGGTGCTGGATTGACCCTTGCTTGCGGGACAGGTGCTTGCGCCTCTTTGGTCATCGCTGCTAAAACTGGTCGGGCTGAGCGAAAAGCAAAAGTTCACTTACCGGGAGGGGCATTGACCATTGAGTGGCGAGATGACAGCAGGGTCTACATGACTGGACCCGCCGTTGAAGTTTTTCGCGGGGAACTTGTTTGGGGAAGCAGTGATTGAAATAAACCGCTGCGAGAGGAGGTTGGGAAATGCCGAAGCCATCACAGCGGATGGAGAAACTCGGTCCTTACCTGTTTTCCGCAATTGGGGCGAAGGTCCGTGAACTGAAGGCGAAAGGCATTCAAGTCATCAGTTTGGGGATTGGAGACCCAGATGTCCCGACTCCGGACCCGATTGTGCTTGAACTCATCCGCTCTGTAACAGATGTCAACGACCCCGATAGGTTCCGCTACGGAAGTGATTGGCCACTGGATGTTTTCCCAAAAGCGGTCGCCGAGTATTATCGGAAGAGGTTTGGGGTCGAGATTGACCCTCAAAGCGAGGTTGTCCCGCTAATTGGTTCAAAGGAGGGCATCGCCCACATCGCACTTTGCTATCTTGACCCAGGCGATGTCGCCTTAGTCCCTGAACCTGGCTATCCTGTCTACAAGATCGGCGCTCTGCTCGCGCTGGCGGAAAGTTACCCGATGCCTTTACTTTCCGAGAGGAACTGGACCCCGAATTTTTCCGCTATCCCTTCGGATGTTTTGAAGCGGGCTAAGTTGCTTTGGTTGAACTATCCCAACAACCCAACAGCCGCTTGCGTGACTCTCGAATTTTTTGAGGAAGCCGTCGCCTTCGCCAAAGAACATGGCTTGCTTATCTGTCACGATGCTGCATATGTTGACATCACCTACGACGGATATGTCGCACCGAGCATTTTGCAAGTTCCTGGCGCCAAGGAAGTTGCCATTGAGTTTGGTTCGTTGAGCAAACCTTTCGCCATGACCGGTTGGCGGATAGGTTGGGCGGTTGGCAACCCGGAGGCGGTTCGACTTCTGGCGACCGTCAAAGACAACATTGACAGTGGCATTTTCCGTCCGATTCAAAGGGCTGGTGCTAAAGCCCTTCAACTTTGGTGTCAAGACCCATCAATCATTCGTCCCGTCGTTGACACTTACCAACGCCGACGCGATTTCGTTTTGAAAGCCTTGAGGGAAGCAGGCATTCAAGTCGAAACACCAAAAGGAAGCCTTTACATTTGGGCGCCTATTCCGGATGGCTTTTCCAACTCGCAAGAGTTTGCGACCTTCCTTTTGGAACAAGCCCATGTCGCCATTACGCCCGGAGGCGGTTACGGTCCTGCAGGTGAAGGTTACTTCCGGATTTCCCTCACTTACCCTGACAGCGTGATAGCGGAGGCGGTGGAGCGAATTGTTGATGCTTTAAAACGACGCTGACGAGGATAAGCCAGTTGCTGGAAGTTTAAGTTTTCGCTTGCTGCAAGGCGCTTTGCCATTGTTCGTTTTCCTCGCTGGGTGCTGGGACGAACCGTCCCCACGCGCGGGCATAAACGATTGCTTGCTCGTCGTGAATCTCGCTGGCGACCTCCCATATTCGCTTTTGCTTTCGGACAAGGTAACCGACAATCTCCACCGTTTGCCCAACCGGCAAAGGTTTCAGGAAGCGGACGGTAATTTCGGCGGAGAGGGCAAATTGTCCGGTAGCGGCATAAATTGCCCAAACCATCGCTTCATCCAACAAGGCTGTTATAATGCCACCGTGAACGATTCCTGGGAAGCCGACATGTTTTTCTGTCGGCGTGAAGTTAGCCCTCACTGTCCCATTGACAACCTTAAACCTAACGCCCAACCTTCCCAAACGCGTCTCACCACACACAAAGCACTGCCGATAGTAAGGGAGCATTTGCTCGTTCTTCTCCATCCCTTCCACCTCCACTCATCAAAGGATAACGCTTCCGTCAAAGGCTTGACGCCGTGCCTTTTCGTCGCTATAATGCCATGCGCCGCTGCAAACAGGATAGCAGAAAAAGCCTGTGAGTGTAAGGAGGAGTGAGCAGCCATGGCGAAGGAAAAATTTGAGCGCGTCAAACCCCATGTCAACATCGGCACGATCGGTCATGTTGACCACGGCAAGACGACTTTGACCAGTGCAATCACTTTGGTGTTGTCAAAGCATGTCGACCCAAACACTGGTCGTCCTCTGGCACAATACTTGCGCTATGAGGACATTGACAAAGCGCCAGAGGAAAAGGCTCGCGGTTTGACCATCAACATCGCCCATGTGGAGTTTGAATCATTCAAGCGTCACTACGCTCACATTGACTGCCCAGGTCACGCTGACTACATCAAGAACATGATCACGGGCGCAGCGCAGATGGATGGCGCTATCTTAGTTGTCAGTGCCCCTGACGGTCCAATGCCTCAGACCCGCGAGCATGTATTGCTCGCCCGTCAAGTCAATGTGCCCTACATTGTCGTTTTCATCAACAAGACCGACATGATGGATGACCCAGAGTTGATTGACTTGGTTGAACTTGAGGTCAGGGAACTGCTGAACAAGTATGGTTTCCCCGGCGACGAAGTTCCGGTCATTAGAGGCAGCGCCCTGAAGATCCTCGAATGCGGTTGCGGTAAGGAAGATTGCCAATGGTGCGGAGCCGTTTGGCAGTTGATTAACGCAGTGGACGAATATATCCCTCTCCCTCAACGCCCTGCTGACTTGCCGTTCCTAATGCCTGTTGAAGATGTCTTCAGCATCGCTGGTCGCGGAACCGTTGTGACTGGGCGTGTAGAGCGTGGGACATTAAGACCAGGCGAGGAAGTGGAGATCGTTGGGTTCTCCATGGAACCTCGCAAAACTGTGGTCACTTCCATTGAGATGTTCCGCAAAATTTTGGACGAAGCACAACCTGGCGACAATGTCGGTCTGCTCCTTCGCGGCGTTGATAAGAGGGAAGTCAGGCGCGGTCATGTCGTCGCTAAGCCCGGTTCCATCAAGCCCTACACCAAGTTCCGAGCCCAAGTTTATGTCCTGAGCAAAGAAGAAGGCGGACGACACACTCCGTTCACTTCGGGTTATCGCCCTCAATTCTACTTCCGAACAACCGATGTCACCGGAGTCATCACCTTGCCACCTGACATTCAAATGGTCATGCCCGGTGACAATGTGGAGTTTGATGTTGAACTGATTTACCCGGTCGCCCTTGAGGAAGGTTTGCGATTCGCTATCCGAGAAGGCGGTCGAACCGTTGGCGCTGGCATCGTCACTAAAGTCTACGAGTAAACTTTCCGCAGCAAGCAAGGGCAAGGACCTGTCTCTGCGAGGTAGCGGGGTGAGGTCCTTGCCCTTTCGTCTTTATGCCCTCACGGAGCATTCACTCAATCACGACGACCTCGTTGGTCGGGAAGAAGAAGTGGATGAGTAGCAATGTGAACAGGATGAAAGTGTTGCCGATGATCATGCCCATCATGAATGGTCTGAAGAAGTGCCACAACCTGATCCCACCAAACCACATGACCATCGCTTTAGCTAACCATCCAAGCAACATGCTGAAACCGTAACGGTCACCGAACCATGGGACAGCATTTGCCGCCGCGAACCCAAGGGGATGGAACGGCCACCAGAAAAACTGCCAACGCATCCACGCAAGGAAGAAAGTCACGATTGCCCCACCGAGCAGCGAAAAGTAGTGCCATGTTGGCATCCGCAAATCCTGAGCCAGGCGGGTCAGGAAATCGTTAGCGAGCCATTGAGGATAACCCCTTGTCCACCAACCCATCTTCGGCACGGTCGTGGTGTAAAGGATTCGCAAACTCGTCGGGTGGCAAACCATCATGGACACCACAGTTGACGCCAGCATCAACTTGAAGACTTGCTGCTGGTTTAGACCTTCCGACTGAGCGATTTTGAAGGCTTGAAGTGCTTGAGGCATTAAACATGTAGCGGAGTCGCTGAACTTTGAGTGAACCATAGTCAACCCAGAGATGCTTGGCGCTCCGATCAAATCGCGCCCGAAAAAGCGTAAAAGGAAGTTGACAGGTGAAGGTGTCCAGAAGACGAACAAGCCAGCCTCCGCCACCATCCGAGCCGTCATGATACGCCAGATGTAGTGAATTGCGAATAGGGCAATTGCCCAATGTATCGCTGTGCTGAAACCTACAGTCCACACAACGAGAAAGACTACGCAAATTCCCAACATGATGAGCAAGTGCCTGTAGGGAAGCGGTGCAGCGTTTGGGTCGGGGCGAATCCCACGCCAAGCCTGAACGAAGACATCTCGCAAGTATTGGCGGGCAACCCACATCTGCAAGGCGAACAAAGCGAACAAACCTCCGATGGTTTGCATCTCTAAAGGTTGCTGGTGGTCGGTCAAACCCATCGCCGAACGAACGACCATTTGCAATCGTCTCACAACGAAAGCGAAGAACCAGAAACTGAAGCCGACATCGGAAGGAATCAGGTAAGTGACGCCAATCATGTCAAAGTAGATGTTGAAGGGCGTGTAGTTGAGGACATCAAAAGGTCGCCCCTGAAAAATTGCGCCCCAGTTCGGGTAGATGTTGATGTTGGGGAAGTAGGGGAAGTAGATGTGAAGCGCTCGGAAGGTGAAGACGAAAACGGGTATGATGAAGCCAAACCAAAAAAGCAAGTTGCGAACCATGCTCCCTAATCGCTTTTCATCTGCTGCCTCAACCGGGACTTGAGCGAGCGGAAACGATAACTTTTCGTATTCAACCCACTGCCGACGCAACAACGCTGCAATGAGCACATGAGAGGTGAAGAGCGCAAAGAAGAAAACCGTCCACAGGGCAAGTGGCAAGACCCAAGGTTGCCAAGGTATTTTTGCGCCTTCGGGCATGCCTTCAAAGACCCAAGCGACGACGCCGCTTCTCGGGTCTTTTGACGGCACTGCCCAATCAGGGATGTATTGAAGCCAGTTCAAACCCTCGTATTGGAGCAACTCAGGCATGTTGCGTGGGTGGGCATGATAGACGGGAGAAACCAAGCCAGTGTAAAGGTAGTTGGAAAATTGCTGCCCAGGTATCCCGCTCATTATGACAAGGGCGCAGTAGATGAAAAGCAGTTCGGACGAGGTGAAGAGAGGCTTCTTGAACAGGAACCGCCAAATAGGATTGATTGCAGCGAAAAGCATGATAGGGAAAAGTGCTGACCTGGGTAAGTGACCGGTGCCGATCAAGTCGTATCGCAGAAAAGCGGAGTGGCAGCCGGCAACGGTTACACCCACAACAAGTAAGATGGCTGCAACTACCGCTTTAATTGTGACCCTCTCAGCCTCCGCAATCAGCCGCCTTTCCACAACTGGTGGTCTCAGCCTTGCTTCCATCTCTTGCGGGCGGAATTAGCCCACTTCACCTCCTCATATGAACGAATTGCGAGTTTTCCTTAAGTTTAGCACAGGGAAGATGCCCCATCGCGAGAGCACTGGAGACACTTTCAACGGGCTAACCAACCGAGCAAGAGAACCGTCAAAGCCCAAAGGGCTAAGTTGATCACGAAGGGTTTGTCCTTCAACATCTGCTCAGGTGCACCAGCAGTGTCAGTCTGATAAGCCAAGTAAAGGTAGCGAAGCACCCCGTAAACGACGAACGGAATTGTGACCATCAACCAAGGTTCTTTCCTGTCGCCCAGAAGGATATGCGGTGCGGTGAAAGTGTAAAGGGAATACGCCATGATGGTCATCGAGGCGGTGACGGCAATGAACATGTCCAAAAGTTGAGGCGAATACTCGCCCAAGACCGACCGAACTGCTGTCGCATTGTTGCCCATCAAGAGCAATTCGTGTCGACGCTTGCTGAAGGCAATGAAGAGAGCCACTAAGAGAGTGCACAAAATCAACCAAGGCGAAATGTCAACTTTGATGGCAAGACAACCGGCAACGACTCTCAAAACGAAACCTGCAGCCACGCCCAAAGCATCAACGATGATAAGCCGTTTGAGCCAAAAGGAATAGAGGGCACCCCAAATTGGATAGGAAAGGGCAGCGAGAAAAAACAGAGGCGCTTCATTTAGCCACGCCACTCCAAGCGCCAATATGAGCCCCAAAAGGGCACTGACCACCGCCAATGCGGTAGCCTCCTCAACCGAAACCCTCCCCGAAGCGACAGGACGATTCCTCTTGACAGGGTGTTTTCGGTCTTTTTCTCTGTCAACCACATCGTTGACGGCGTAGACTGCCCCCGACAACAAGCAGAAACTGACAAAGCCAACAAGCACGAAAGTAAGGTCTGTGATTGCTTTTGGTGGTGGCAACTTGAAGTTGCCTGCGAAGATGTAACCTGCGAAGATGAGGACATTTTTGACCCACTGGTGAGGTCGCAAGAGGGCAAGCCAATCTTTGAACCTCGTGACCATCCTTCACCCTGCCTTTCCGTCACGAATTCCCGCCATCAACCACGGATTGAATGAAAGCATCTGCCAAGTCAGGGTCAAGTTGAGAGCCTGCAACTTTTCGCATCTCTTCCAAAGCCTGTTCTGTCGAATAAGCGGGTCGATATGGTCGCTCGGAGCACAGGGCGTCAAAAGTATCGGCAACTGCGAGGAGTCTCGCAGGGAGCGGAATTTGCTCGCCCTTCAACCCATCGGGATAACCGCTCCCGTCAAACCGTTCGTGGTGATGTTTCACAGCCGCTTCAATGGTCTCAGTCAAGACGGCGGGCGGGTCTACTATCTCCAAACTCCATATCGGATGTTGTTTGACGAGTTGCCACTCGTCATCCGTCAACCTTCCTGGCTTCATCAAGACTTCTTTTGGCACCTTCAGTAGCCCCAAATCTTGCATCAGTGCTGCTATCCTCAATTGCTCCGCTTCCTGTTTGTCCAAACCGACGACTTCAGCCAACCGCTTGGCGTAAATACCGACTCTTATTGAGTGACCTTGCCGATATGGCATCAAAGTCTCGGCAAACTTGCAGAAAGAAGCGAGGGCAGCAATGTAGCCTTCACGGATTTTCTGGTGGAGTTGAGCGTTCTCGATGGCGAGCGCTGCTTGAGCGGCTAAGACGAGGTAAAGCCTTATGTCGCTTTCGGAGAATGGGCGGTCATAAGTGAGTCTGGTTAGGTTGAGCACGCCGACGACGCGATTCCCGACTTTCAAAGGCAAACAAAGGGCACTACCTGCACCTTGGTAGTGCAAGGCTGAAGGTGAGAACTGGTGAATTGTTTGGGCATTGATGAGCAAAGGTGCACCAGTGATAACGACTTGACCTGCAATCCCCTCGCCGACGGGAACCTCTATGGAAAGCAAATCCGGTGAGAGCCCTTCCGCAGCCACCAACCTAAGTCGGGGCGGTGAAGTTGACTGGTCAACAAGCATGATGGAGACCTTATCTGCTCTCGCTTGTTGAAGGGCTACATGCAAAATCCTCTGCAGCACTTCTTCGAGTTCAAGGGAAGTGGCGATTTGCTGAGCGACTTCGCTCAGTGACATCATCAACTCAAGCCTCTCTCGTTCCCTTATGGCACGGATGTATGCTGCTGCTCTTTCAACCGTTGCTTGAAATTCGGAGATAGTGAAGGGTTTGGGCAGGAAAGCCCAGAAACCTGCTTCAAGGGCTTCCCTGTTTGTGTCGGCGACATTTTGTCCCGTGATGAGGATCCCGACCAACTGCGGCAAGTGTTCTCTCATCATCCTGAACAGAGCCATCCCGCTGCCATCCGGCAGAAGCCAATCCACCACTGCCAAATCAAAGGCTTCCTGTCGGACTTTCGCTAACGCTTCTGAAGCCGTTAAGGCAGTTTCAACTTCCATCCCCAGCCTCTGCAAGGCGAACTTGCAAATTGCGACTGTGCTTTCCTCATCGTCCACAATGAGCACTCTCAAATCCGCCATAATTCACTCCCCCTTCGCCGCCTCCGGGAGAGGCGGTGGTGTGTGCATTCGTTTCCAAAAGGCTTCAAGTTCTTCCATGAGTCGCTTGGGCGGAAGGTTCATCAAATAACGGCTGAATTCCCTCAACCTGAGGCTCAACCGTTCTATCTGCTCAAGTGCGTCCCTGACATGCGGAGGCAGTTGCTCCTCCATCAGGGCAATTTGGGTCAAGCCCAAAATCCCGTTGAGGGGATTGTTGATGCCGTGACTGAGATACTGAACGAGGACTGACCACAAATCTGGCGACATGGTCGGCAACGACGGAATTGACGGAACAAATTCAGGTGCGGTGACAATCTCTATCCGATTCCCACCTTTGCTCTTCGCTACAGCGAGGGCTTGGTCAATAAGCGAAAGGAGACGGTGAGCATCTTTAGGCTCAACTTTTTGAGCAGTTGTCAAGCCAATGCTGACTCTGATAGTGAGCCTGACATCTTTCGCAGGCAAAATATCCACTTCCGTGAGCCTTGCTTTCAACCTTTCGGCAACCTTCACCGCCCCTTCCAATGAAGTTGCGGGCAACGCTATCGCAAACTCGTCACCACCATATCTGGCGACAAGGTCGTAACCTCGCACCGAGCGTTTCAAGATAGAACTGATTTGCCGCAATATCTCGTCGCCAGTGCTAAACCCAAGCATCTCGTTGAAAATGCGAAATTCGTCCAAATCAGCCAGTAACAGGCTGACGGGGTAACCAAATCGGGCGGCTCGGTGCAATTCGCTTTCCAGTTTCCTGCCAAAGGCTTTTCGGTTCGGCAAGCCAGTCAGTGGGTCGAGCCAAGCCACTTCATCAAGCCGAACAGATTGCTGGCTCCAAGAGACGAGTGAGCGGACTATGTGGGCAAAGGTGTCCAGAAGTGATGTAAGTGTGGGGCGGAATCGCTCCGATGTCTTTACAGCGATAACTCCCATCCACTGTGCCTCTGAAAAAGTTTTTGTTGAGAAGGCTTGACGAACGCTCATGGGCAGGCAATGCATATCCAGCCATCGCTTCCCGTCCTCGCCCTGAGCGACGCCGAACATCGGCGTTCCCTTCAAATCCGTCAAAACGATTGCCCCATCCCTTGCCCCAGCGGCGAACAGCAAAAGTTCGAGCAGGAAACTCAAACTCTCTTCCAGCACCGCTGATATGTCAGAACGGGTTGCCACTTCCAACCAAGCCCTCAAAACTCGCCCGTTCATGAGAGCAGGAAGGAAGGGGGTGAAAAGCCAACTTATGTCTTGTGCAAACGCCTCGAAATTTTTTCTTTCGTCCTCATCCCAATCGGAAGGTCTCACTCGCCCAACCCAAAAAAGCATCAACGGTTCGGTTCCATCAAATTTCCCCACTACCAAAGCCGAAGCAAGGGAAGGCGTAACGGGCAGGAAAGTTGTGTGCGGGGGTTTGAGTTGGGTGGGTGACTTTGAAATTTGCTTCAAAAGCAAAGGTGGGACGGTCAAAGTGGTTTCGTTAAGAAATTGCAGCCGACCGTTAAAAGCGAAGTGAGCGAATCTACACTCACCTTGATAGAAGCCGATGCCGCAGGCATCAGCCTTCAACTGCCTTGTAGCAGCGAGAAGCGAAAGGCGAATCAACTGTTCAACCCATTGCCGCTCCGCACCCGTTAGTTTCACTTCTGACACACCTCTTGCGAAATTTTTCAAGTCGTCGCTTCACTCAAGGAACGCAGAAGCGACTCAACTTCACCGACCCGATGAGCAGAAACCCCTTCTCGGCTGGTGACACTTACTGCCGACGGCAAAACAATCGGTTCTGCGATGGCTACTGTTTCCCCTTGTTCCCCTTGCAAAGTATGAAGCCCGAAAAACAGTATGGAAAGCCCGTAGCGATTGAGAAAGTTCTGGACTTCCCAAAGGATCGGTCTGGGTCGCCAACTGAGGACATGGACTTGGGTTTGCTGTCCAAAGGAGACCGTTCGCTCTTTCAACCCGTGAACTTGAGCCCAAATGCCGGCAAGAGACGCTTTGGGGTCATGCCAAAAATAACGACCAAAAGTCTCCAGTTGCTTTTCGTCCAAACTTTCAGCCCAATGCAGCGCCGCAACGCTTTCACCTATGATGGCTGTCAATGGGCGCTCTGTCTTCAGGTCGAACAGAACTGCAATTGTTCTGCCGCTGTTATCTATGCCCAATATCGGCACGACAGTGCCCAAAGGTGTGGGCAAATTTTCACCCACAGGAAGCAGAGGGACAGTCAAAGTCCACAAAGTTAAAGGCTGAATTGAACGGCGCAACCATTGTTCCGCCCAATCAGGATCGGTCACGGGCGACAACGAACTGGAGCGCCCGTCGGGAAACCTGATTATGCCCCCCATCTCTTTCCGAGCACCTCCTCGTTCCAGCAAAAACCTTGTCACACCCCGACGCCGTTGTGCCATCGTTATATCACGGCAGCGCTAAATCGGCAAGGAGGGAAGTCACATGGTGAGACGCATTGCAGGCGTTTATGTCGTAACCGACAGGTTCATCAACCCCAGCAGGTCTCATGTTGACATAGCGAAAGCAGCAGTTGCGGGGGGCGCTTGTGCCGTCCAACTGAGGGACAAAGAAGCGACAACACGCCAACTCTTGGAATGGGCGAGGGCAATCCGAGACTTGACTTTTCGGACAGAAACTTTGTTCATCGTCAACGACCGAGTTGATATAGCCCTTGCTGCCGATGCCGATGGCGTGCATTTGGGCGACGACGACATGCCTGTCCCTGTAGCACGACGCTTGCTTGGTGCTGGCAAAATCATCGGTCGTTCCGTCGCTAACGAAGATGAGGCTATCAGAGCAGTTGCCGAAGGCGCTGACTATGTCAGCATCGGTTCAGTGTTCGCTACCTCAACAAAACCTGACGCTGGTGAACCTGTTGGGGTTGAGATGGTTAGGCGGGTCAGAAAAGTTTTGCCGCCCGATTACCCCCTGGTTGCTATTGGTGGCATCACCTTGCAAAACGCAGTGGCAGTTTTTGAAGCGGGTGCTGATGCCGTCGCTGTCGTTTCGGCGGTCGTCTGCGCCGATGACCCTGTTGAAGCGGTCAAACAACTGAAGCAACTTTGGTTGAAGGTTCGCGGTGAGAAGAGATGAAAGTGCGGGAGTTAGGTGAGTATACTCTGGTTGCAAGGTTGTGCGAGCGGTTGGAGAGAACTTTCGGGTTCGACAAACGGGTGTTGGTCGGACTTGGCGACGACGCCGCAGTTTTGGAAATTGATGGTGTCAAGGTTGTGCTGACTATTGACACCCAACTTGAAAACGCTCATTTTCGGCGTCACTGGATGCCACCTTTTGACCTCGGTTGGAAGTCAATTGCCATCAGCATAAGTGATGTCGTGGCAATGGGCGGCAAACCTGTTGCGGCGCTGTTGGGCTTGGGTTTGACCGGCGACGAACCCGTTTCCTTCGTGGACGAGTTTTACGATGGCGCTATCGCAATATGCCAAGCAACAGGCACTTTGCTGCTCGGTGGTGACACAGTTCGTTCACCTATTGGGCTCATGGTGAGCAGTGTCGTCATAGGCATCGTTGAGGGAGAACCCTTCCGACGAGACGGCGCTAAGGTTGGCGATGAGATCATCGTGACAGGATTTTTGGGTGAATCAGCCGCTGGCTTCTGGCTTTTGGAGCAAAATATCGGCAACGTTCAAACTCACCCGTTACTTTCCAAATGCATAGAACGCTTCAGACGACCAACTCCCCGCCTAAATGCTGTCCCTATCTTGCGTTCTTTCCCCGTCCATGCCGCCATTGACATAAGCGATGGCTTGGTCATTGATGCCCAAAGGATGGCAAAAGCAAGCAGGGTCCAAGTTGTCGTAGATTTGCCTAATCTGCCATTGAGTCAAGCCTTGAAGGAAGCAGCATCTATCACTGGCAAAGACGCATTGACTCTTGCACTGACTGGTGGCGAAGATTACGAACTGCTGATAGCCGCGCCCTCAGTCGTGTCGTCTCAACTTTGCGAGACCTTGACAGCAAATGGCATCGCTGCTCACCGGATTGGGGCGGTTGTTTCCGAGCATGAAGAGGGTGAGGTTCTCGGCAAGCACATTGACGGGACATTCAAACCCTTGAGTGGTGGCTTCCAGCATTTTTGAAGTGGTGCACTCGCAAAGTTCAACCTGTCCGCACTGGAAACCTCATCCGGTGGCGAACCGCTCAATTCGCTCAACCAAATCCATCGTCCTCGCAGCGTCAGTAAAATTTGTCAAGGGCGTTTCGTCGTTGAGGATGCAGGAGATGAAGTGTCGGGTCTCTTCAAGGTAGCCGTAGGTGATTCGGCGGTCAGTTGTGCCTGTGAGTTGCTCGTCGGTCACGATTTCAACGCCTTCACCTTGCCTGTGAATTTCCGCTTGTTCAGGTGCTCGGATGTAGGCGCTGATGCCTTTACCGTGAACCTCAAATCGCTCATATCGGCTGCCAGCAGTTCGCGACGCAGTCAAAATTCCGACGGCGCCGCTGTCAAACCGAATGAGCGCTGCAAATTGGTTGTGGGAATTTTCCCATCGTTCATACCGCGACCAAACATGAGCCGCAACCTCAACAGGTTCACCGAGTAAATCGCGCAAAATGTCAACAGCGTGGATAATGTCGGTTCTCAAAATGCTCATGCCGTAGTATGGACCTTGACCGAGCATGTCTTTGTGGAACTCTGCCAATGCCAGCGAAATTGCCCCTCGCTTTAATACTTCGGACTTGGCGTATCGGTAAACGGCAGCGTAGCGGCGGTTAAAGCCGACGCAAGTTTTGACTTTTTGGCGCTCAGCCTCTTCCGCCATCGCCCACGCCTCGTCACTGTTGCAACCTGGTGGCTTTTCAATGAACACATGCTTGCCAGCCTTCAAGCAGTCCAAAACGATGGGCGCAAGCCCCATCGGTGGCATAATGACATAGACGGCATCCAATTCCTCTCGTTCCAGCATGCGCCGATAATCAGTGTAGCGGTGCTCTTTCGGAACTCCATAGCGGTCTGCTGTTTTGTTCAGTCGTTCCTCGTTCAAATCGCAAATTGCCACAAGTTGAGTTTGAGGTGTTTCAACGACGCTGGGGTAGTGGACAGCGTTCGCCATACTACCTGCCCCGATGAAACCGACACGGACAACAGCCATTAAGTGAACCCTCCTTTCGCTTCAAAAAGCGTCGGGGATGTGTTCAATGCGTTTAACTCGTCCCATTTCGTCCAAGTCAACGGCAACGAGGTCAAACCTTCGGTCTCGCTCCGACCAACCTCGTTTAGCCAAAAACAATTCGGCAGCATTGCGGATGCGCTTTTGCTGGCGGGGCAACAGTCCTTCAACGGGCGTCCCAAATTCGTCGGAGGAACGAGCCTTGACTTCAACGAAAACGACCAAATCGCCTTTGAGAGCCACCAAGTCAATTTCGCCCAGTTTCGTTCGGACATTTTGGGCTATGATTCGGTAACCTCGTCGGCGGAGGAAAAGTGCTGCCTCCCTTTCGGCTCGTCTTCCCCGTTCATAAGTTGACAATGGTTGTGGTCTCGACTTTCCCAGCCACGAACCAAGCAATGATAGCCACTTCATGTCCCATGCTCCTTTGCGCTGTCTCTCGCTGCCCATCCACATTTTACGCCGCTACAATCGCCAACGATACAACCTTGACCTTGATGGCACAATTGTGCAGGCTGAATCGGGTTTCCTGACTTAACGAACATTGAGGAGGTGCAAACTGGGAATGGCATTTCGTGACCTGCGGGAATACCTGCAAACCCTTGAACGGCGTGGGGATTTGGCGCGCATAAAAGTTGAAGTTGATTGGCACCTTGAGATGACTGAAATCATTGACCGAACGGTCAAGCGTGGCGGACCTGCACTGCTTTTTGAACGGGTCAAAGGTTACGATATCCCCGTCGCCGCAAACCTTTTCGGAACAAAGGAGCGAGTGAAGTTAGTGCTTGGTGGTGACCCAGACGATATCGCAAAGGAGATTGCATCGTTGCTAAAACCCGAAATCCCCGAAACGCTGTGGGAGAAAGTAAGGGTCCTGCCGAAACTCGCTCAACTCGCCAGTTTCCCGCCAAAGAGGGTCAGGACGGGACCATGCAAGGAAGTCATCAAGAAGGGCAAAGATGTGAACCTTTTTGAGTTGCCGATACCCAAGTGTTGGCCAAAGGACGGCGGTCGCTACATCACCTTGGGGTTAAGTTTCACCCAGACTCCAGACGGCAAGGGCAAAAATGTGGGCACTTATCGGCTTCAAGTCTTTGACGAAAGGACCTTGGGCTTCCACGCTCAGACCCACAAAGACGGCTTCAGACACTTTCTGATGTGGGAGCGAGAGGGTAAAGACATGCCCTGCGCCGTTGCGTTGGGGGGCGATCCAGTCTTGGTCTACTGCGCGACAGCACCGCTCCCTGAGGATGTTGACGAATTGCTTTTGGCCGGCTTCCTGAGGAAACAACCTGTTGAAGTGGTTCCTTGCGAAACCGTTCCGTTGGAAGTTCCTGCTGACGCTGAGATCGTGATTGAAGGTTATGTCAAGGCTGGGGAGCGAAGGCTTGAAGGACCTTTCGGCGACCACATGGGCGTTTACTCCTTGCCTGACGAGTATCCCGTTTTGCATGTGACTTGCATAACGATGCGTCGAGACCCTATCTACCCGCACACAATTGTCGGCAAGCACCTCCACGAGGACTATTGGTTAGGTAAAGCAACTGAGCGGATTTTCCTCCCACTCATCCAACTCATCCTGCCGGAAGTCGTTGACATCAACTTCCCACTTGAAGGCGTCTTCCACAATTGGGCAATCGTCTCCATCCGAAAACGCTACCCTGGTCACGCCCGCAAGGTCATGCACGCTTTGTGGGGTTTGGGGCAGATGATGTTCACGAAAGTCTTGGTTGTCGTTGATGATGACTGCGATGTCCACAACATGAGTGAAGTTCTCTGGCGAATGTTCGGGTTCATTGACCCCGGTCGCGATATCGTCATCGTTGAGGGACCAGTTGACGATTTGAATTTTGCCTCCCCTTTGCCGAGATACGGGACCAAGATGGGAATTGATGCCACCCGCAAATGGAAAGAGGAAGGCTTCAACCGACCTTGGCCTGAGGATATCGCGATGGACGAAGATGTCAAGCGGCGAGTTGACGAAATTTGGGAACAGTTGGGGATAGGGTGACGCTACTCGTTCCACAAATCCTTTTGGTGCAAAAACTCCCACAGTGCCTTTGCCGCTTTTCGGTTCATGTGCGGGACCTTCGCCAGTTCGTCCACAGATGCTTTCATCAACGCCTCCAACGAACCGAAATGCTGCAAGAGTGCTTTTTTGCGGGCAGGACCGATTCCGGGAACTTCGTCCAAAATGGTCCTGAGTGCCCTTTGAGTTCGCCGCTTGCGGTGATACTTGAGGGCAAACCTGTGGGCTTCATCGCGAATTCGTTGGAGCAGGTGAAGTGCTGGGCTGTTAAATGGCAGGGCGATCGGCAATTCAGAGTTGGGGACATAGAGCAACTCGTGTTCCTTCGCTAACGCAGCCACCGGCAGGTTCAATTTGAACTCTCTCAGCACTTGCAATGCCACCGAAAGTTGACCCTTGCCACCATCAACCAAAAGCAAATCTGGAAGTTGAGAGAACTTTGGGTCGCCGTCGAAATAGTGCCTGAACCTTCTCGTCAAAACCTCCTTCATGGCAGCGTAATCGTCAGGTTGTGGCTTGCCGGTCGTTTCGTCCAAAATCCAAGCGCCTTTGACCCTAAACTTGCGATACTCGCCCTTTTCGGGCTTACCATCAACGAACACAACCATTGAGCCAACGGTTTCAACGCCCATCGTGGTAGAGATATCATAGCACTCAATTCGGTGTGGCACTGAAGGCAAGTTGAGGTGAGATTGGAGGGAACGCAAGGCATATTCTCGTGCGATTTTCTCCTGCTCCTCGCGGAATAACTCTTCCCTGAGTGCCTGTTTGGCGTTCCGCTCGGCAATGTCCAACAAGTCCCTCAAAACTCCGCTGGCGGCGGAGCGGACTGCAACGGGTTCGCCCCGCTTTTCGCTGAGCCACTCAGCAATAAGGTCAGCGTCTTCCAACTCAACGGGCAAAAGCACAATTTTGGGGACAGGCACTCCCGATGAATACCTCTGCTTCACAAAGGCACTTAAAATTTCGGCAGCGCTTTGCCCTTCTGCTACTCGGACGACAAAGTGCTGGTCGCTTAAGAGCATCCCGCCACGAACCAAAAGCATTTGAACGCATCCAAGCCCCATCTCACTCGCAAAGGCGTATGCATCAATGTCTTCCCGTATCGGCAGATGAACTGCCTGCCGTTCGGTCACGGTTTGGATTGCGCGAATTTGGTCCCGCAGTTTTGCAGCCTTCTCAAACTCTTCTCGTTCCGCCGCTTCCCACATGGATCGCTCAAGTTGCTTGACAATTTCGTTTCTCCGCCCTTCAAGGAACTCGCAAACTTGGACCGCAATTTGCCGATACTCTTCCTGACTGATTGCGTTCACGCATGGTCCCGAGCAGCGATGCAAGTGGTATTCAAGACAAGCCCTCGGCAGGAATTTGCTTGTGTCTCGCCAAGGACAACCACTTTTGCGTCGCTCGTTGACGACCGTTAGTGTCCGAATGCCGAAAGTCCGCTTGAGGAACTCAATCGTTTCCCGCAATGCTTTGCCGTCAGGGTAAGGACCGAAGTATCGTGCCCCATCTTCTTTGGGCTGACGGGTCACAATGAGCGCTGGGAAAGGTTCGTTGAGGGTGACCTTTAGGAAAGGGTAGGCTTTGTCGTCCTTGAAGCGGATGTTGAAAGGCGGTCGGTGCAACTTGATGAGGTTGCATTCAAGTATGAGCGCCTCTTTCTCGTTACGCGTCGTCAACACTTCAATGTCGGCGATCTTCGCGATCATCTCTCGGAGCCAAGGTCTATAAGCGTCCTCTCCGTGAAAATACGAACGAACCCTATTGCGCAGGTTGACGGCTTTGCCGATATAAAGGATGCGACCTTGCTTATCCTTGAACAGGTAAACGCCGGGTCCTTCCGGAAGCGCGGCAAGTTTTTCAACCAGCATCGCTTCCCTTTTCGACATGGCTTGAAGCGCCCTTTGGGTTCTCGGGTTCTTTCGTCCTTAGGAATTTTGCCGCTTCTGACCGTAATAAGCCATTGGTCCGTGTTTGCGGAAGAAGTGTTTGTCAAGGAGGGGCTGGGGTATGGGATTGACATCTGGGTTCAGGGCAAGGGTGAAGAGGGCAAGTTTTGCGACCTCCTCCAGCACGATGGCGTTCTCAAGGGCTTTCATCGGGTCATCGCCCCAAACGAAAACTCCGTGATATGGAACCAAAACTGCCGGCATTTCGGAGGGATTCAAGTTTCGCTCCCTGAAACACTCCACAATGACCTTGCCGGTGTTGAGTTCGTAGTTTTCCGCAATTTCCTCAGGCGTCAGCATTCTAGTCAAAGGGACGGTCCCGTAAAAATAGTCAGCATGGGTTGTGCCGAGACAGGGGATTTCCTTGCAAGCCTGAGCCCATGCAGTTGCGTATGGTGAATGAGTGTGAACAACTCCGCCAATGCTTTCAAACTCTCGGTAAAGGAGCAAGTGGGTCGGCGTGTCAGAAGAGGGACGAAGGTCACCTTCAACGACTTCTCCTGTCTCCAAAGACAAGACCACAATGCTCTCAGGTGTGAGTTGCTCGTATTCAACGCCGCTCGGCTTTATAGCCATGACTCCGCGCTCCCGGTCAACACCGCTCACATTGCCCCAAGTCAAAATCACGAGTCCACTCTCGCCCAACTTCCTGTTAGCGAGGCAAACAATTTCGCGCAACTCCTTGAACTTCACATTTCACCAGCCCTCACTTTGTCGCGGATGTCAAGGAGTTCCTTCATCAGGTCGTAAAGGTTGTCAGTGTAGGTTTGGGTGCCAAAGATGTCGTGCAAGCGGCGGTAGAGCCTATAAAGCCTGTCGTAGATTCGGACATGGCGCGGATTAGGGACATACTTCTCCTCCCTCACGCCGGTCATTTTCTCAAGCGCTTCTTGGAAGTTATCGTATCCGCCCGCTTCTTTGCCCGCAACCACCGCGCCTGCGATGGCAGCGCCGAGGGCACAAGTTTGGCTGCTTCGGGCAATTTCAATGGTTCGGTTCAAAACATCGGCGTAAATTTGCATGACAAGAGGGTTCTTTTCCGGGATGCCGCCGCAAGCGATGATTCGGTTGATTTTCACGCCGTATTCCTCAAACCGCTCCATAATCACGCGTGCCCCGAAGGCAGTCGCTTCAATAAGGGCTCGGTAAATTTCCGCCGGTTCAGTGTGGAGGGTCAAACCGAGAATCAAACCTGTCAACCGCTGGTCAACCAAAATCGTCCTGTTGCCGTTGTGCCAGTCAAGGGCGAGGAGACCGCTTTCGCCCGGCAGAAGTTGTTTTGCCTTCTCCGACAAAGCCTCGTGCGAGCCCTCAATTTCGCCCCAAGGTTTGATTTCCCGGACAAACCAGTTGAAGATGTCACCGACAGCGGATTGACCTGCTTCAAGCCCATGGTAGCCGGGGAGGACCGACTCAGGAACAATTCCGCACAGCCCCGGAATGTCAGGAAGTGGCTCTTCCAGAGGCCACACAGTGATGTCGCAAGTTGATGTTCCGATAATTTTGACGAGAATACCGGGTGCGACTCCTGAACCGACGCCGCCAAGGTGAGCGTCAAAGGCGCCAATAGCAACAGGTATGCCTTCGCGAAGCCCCAATTTCTCCGCCCACTCTTTTGTCAACCCGCCAGCCTTGTGACCGATGTGGTATGCCTTGTCGGGAAGGGTCTTGCGGACCTTCAAAAGTATCGGGTCAAGAGCGGCAATAAACTCCTCGTCAGGATAGCCTCCCCACGATGGGTTGAACATGCCTTTGTGACCCGCAGCGCAAATGCAACGCTTGAGAACGGAAGGGTGAGTTGTGCCGGTCAGAAGTGCGGGAATCCAGTCAGCAATTTCAACCCAAGTGTATGCAGCCTCGTAAACTTTCGGTGCAACTTTTGAGCAGTGCCAAATTTTCGCCCAGAACCACTCGGACGAATAACGACCGCCATACTTGGCGAGGTAGTGGGGTCGCATCTCGGAAGCCTTGCGGGTTATCTCTTCTGCCTCGGCGAAAGAGGTGTGGTCTTTCCAAAGCCAAGCCATCGCGTTTGGGTCATCTTTGAATTCGTCGTAAAACGCAAGGGGTGTTCCATTTTCGTCAACAGGGAGGGGAGTGCTGCCCGTCGTGTCCACACCGATGCCGATGACATCTTCGGGCGAAAAGTCTTTGCATGTCTCCTTGGCGACGGCAATGGCTGCTTTCACGCAACCTTCAAGCCCCTCAACATAATCCCTCGGGTCTTGTCTGGCAAGGTGAGGGTCTTTGGGGTCAACGATAACTCCATCCTCACCCCGCTTGTAGTTCCAAACGCTCGTTGCAACCTCTTCACCATCCTCAACCCGAACGATGACGGCTCGCACTGAGTTCGTCCCGAAGTCCAACCCAATAGTGAACTTGCTCATAACTCTCCCTCCTTCCTTCAAGTCTCCTCCACATTGACACCACAGCAAGCGGCTTTTGCAATTATAGCCCTTTCGCTCGCAACGGTGCATATGAACTCGTGGCAGACTTAGGTTGCAGCGAATTTTGATGGAAGGAGGGCAAAGGCGATGGATGAAGTAGCAAAGTTGTTTGAGGGATTGAGGGTCGCTGATGTATCGGATGGGATGGACGCAGTTGGGCTCAGGGATGTCGGGCTCGTTGATCGAGCCATTCGCCCCATTTGGCGCGGGGCGAGAATTTTCGGGCGAGCAATCACAGCAAGGTATGTCCCAACAAACGAGGTCGTCCCAACGATGTCGCCCGAAGAGTATGCCGAATACTCGCGCCGTTGGTATGCCGAAAAATGCCCTTACTCTTTCCTGCAAATCGCTCAACCAGGCGATGTCCTCGTCCTTGACCTAAGTGGCTTAGAAGTCGGTTTTTGGGGCTCAAATGTGGCGCTGGCAGCAAAGAAAGCAGGAATCGTCGGCGTTATCATTGATGGTGGTTGTCGGGACACCTTTGAAATTGAAAAGCAACGATGCCCCGTCTGGGCTCGGCACATCGCACGGACAACGGTCATTGGTCGGCTGGAGTTTGCTGGAATGAATGAGACCATAAATTGCGGCGGCGTTAAGGTTCGTCCCGGCGACATTGTTGTCGCTGATGATGACGGCGTTATCGTCGTCCCGAGAGAAGTTGCGCCTGAAGTGGCAAAATGGGCTCGCAAGGAACTTGAAGCTGATAAACAAGCGAGGCGAAAACTCTACGAGGAACTGGGCATGCCGTTGGATGAAACTGTCTGAAGTTCCTCAAGACGGGCACGGTGGTTTTACAATGCGTTTGCGGGAACTGGTTGCGAATTTGCCGACAGCCATCTTAATCGGTGATGATGCCGAAATCACCGACATAACTCACGACTCGCGGAAAGTCGTTCAGGGGTCTCTCTTTGTTTGCTTAAAAGGCTTGAAAGTTGATGGGCACGATTTCGTTCCAGACGCGATTAAGCGGGGAGCAGCAGCAATTGTTGCAGAGCGGGAAGTTCCGACGAATGGAAAACCGCTGGTCATCGTTCCCGATACAAGGGAAGCATTGGCTTGGCTTTGCCATCGCTTTTACGGCGAGCCCACAAAATCGTTGACGCTGATCGGTGTGACGGGAACGAACGGGAAGACAACGACGACCCACCTGATCGCTCATTTGCTCAATGCCCATAATCCCGATAGCGCTGCCGTGCTTGGAACGGTTGGCGTCAAGTGGCGAGGGGAGTGGCACGAACTGAGTCAAACGACGCCAGATGCGCCCGAATTGGTCAAGTGGCTTGCTCGGCTTAGGGACAAAGGTGCCCGTTTTGTGGTCATGGAAGTTTCCTCACACGCATTGGCTCAGAAACGAAGCGATGGATGCTTGTTTGACGCGGCGGTCTTCACCAACCTCTCGCGCGACCATTTGGACTTTCACGGCGATTTTGAAAGTTACTTCGCAGCGAAAGCAAGGTTGTTCACTGACTACGCTGAAATTGCCCTTAGCAATGGCAAGCCATTTCACGCCTTCATTAATGCTGACGACCCATATGGGCAACGGCTATTGACGATGTGTCCTGCTTCCAAAACGACCTACGGTTTTGGCGAAGGTGCAGATTATCGCGCCTTTGACCTAAGCCTGTCTCCTTCTGGAACTCGGTTTTCCCTTGCTGTGAAGGATGATGCAGCCCAAGTTCGCCGTCTTTCCCTTCGCTTGCTTGGTCGTTTCAATGTCGCCAATGCGCTCGCTGCTATAGCGGTTGCGCGCCATTTCGGTATTTCGTGGGACACAATTGAATCGTCGCTTCCGGAGTTCAAAGCGCCTCCCGGAAGGCTTGAAATCGTGGATGTGGGTCAACCTTTCACTGTTGCCGTTGACTATGCTCACACTCCCGATGCCCTTGAAAAAGTCCTGTTGACCGTTCGGGAGTTAACGAAGGGGCGGGTCATTGTTGTCTTTGGGTGCGGTGGTGACCGAGACCCGACGAAACGACCTGAAATGGGCAGAATTGCGACTCAGTTGGCAGACTACACCGTCATCACTTCTGACAACCCACGAACGGAAGACCCGCTGAAAATCATTGAGCAAATCCTTGAGGGCGTCGTCCCTAATTCCGCTTACCATGTTGAGCTCGACAGGAGAAAGGCAATTTTCCACGCAATCTTTGTGGCTCGACCCGGCGATTTCGTTCTGATTGCAGGTAAAGGGCACGAGACCTACCAGATAATCGGCACCGAGAAAATCCCGTTTGATGACAGGGAAGTCGCAAAGGAAGCGCTGCTGAAAATTTAGTGCAAGCGTGCAGGCGTGTATGCGTGCAAATATTTGTGAGTGCGGATTTTGCCTTTCAGCCATGAACGCTTACACGCTTGCACTCATGCACGCTAAACTGGGCTAAATTTTGCTGGGTGAACGAACATGGGAGATTCGCTCTGGCAGTTTTTGAAGCAGGCGCTTTCAAAGTTGGGACGAGTTGAATTGACGGCTCGCAGGGCAGTTGAAGGGACGCTGACAGGTCGGCACAAAAGTCCCTTTCGCGGCTTCTCCGTTGAATTCGCCGAACACCGCCCATACTTTCCGGGCGATGACTTGCGATACTTGGACTGGAAGGCTCTCGCCAAACTTGACAAACTTTTTGTCCGCCAATTTGAACAGGAGACGAACATGCGTTGCTACCTGCTAATTGACGCCAGCGGTTCAATGGGCTACGGGAGCATCAACGGGAGCAAATTTGAATATGCCGCAAAATTGGCAACGCTGCTTGCTTATCTCGTTTTGAGACAGGGAGATGCAGTTGGCTTGGCAGTTTTCAGCGAACGGATAAAGAAGTTCATCCCAGCCCGAAGGTCGTCGTCGCATTTGCGGGTTGTTTTGGAAGCCCTTGAACAAGTCACCCCGGAAGGACAAACCTATCTTCGTCGGGTCACCGAGGAGTTGTCCGCTTTGCTCAAGCGACGCTCGCTTTTGGTCATGATTTCCGATTTGCTGGACGAAGACGAAGCGCTTTCAAAGGCTTTGCACTACCTCCAACGGCGCGGTCATGATGTCCTTGTGCTTCATGTCCTTGACCCTGACGAGTTGCAGTTTTCGTTCTCGCTGCCTTCAACTTTCATAGACATGGAAGAGGCGTTTCGGTTGATGGCGGACCCTGAGGTTTTGCGGTCGGCATACAGAAAACGGGTTGAGCGGTTCTTGAAGGATTGCAGGCAAATTTGTGGTCAAGCAGGTGCTCACTATTTCCGTCTCACTACCGAGACAGACGCTTCCGTTGCTTTGGGTCTTTATTTGGCTTGGCGTTCGCGAAGGGGTTCTCGGTTCAACGGATTTCAACTCGGAACGAGCGCGGGTTGACAACTGCCCGATAGCCCCCGCACAAGACTTCCACATTCAAATCGTAAGCCCTTCTTTGTGCCCCCAAAGGTGTCAAGTAAATCCAAGCCGTCATGGATTGTTGCGGTGCTAAACCGGGAAACACCAATTGAACACCTCTTGGGGTCCGCTGCGGCGGGTAAATTGGTGCTGGTTGACTCCTCACCTCTGAGTGCTCAACAATTTCGCCCCTCAAAATGACAGTGCACGGGTCTAAGGCTACTCTCTCTGCGTTGGTGACGACCAAAAGCAACTGAATTGGTTCGCCGATGGTGTATCGGTTTCTCGCCATAATAGCCTGAGCAGTAACTAAGGCGGACTCTGGCATCTCTGGCGGCGCAATTGCCGGAACGACGAAAATTCGGAAAACAATGAGGAGAAGGACGGCAATCGCTGCTCCCCAAGTTAGCCCTCTGAGCAGGGGATTTGACAAAGCGACTTGCCACATCGGCGGTTGGAGGTTAGGGAGGTTTTCGGGGCAAGCCCAAACATGGTCAGGTTCAGGGATGTGGAAGCGCCCAGTTTCGTCACCGAAAGTGAATCTGATGCGGTTGTTGGTACACTCCCAAGTAACGGTATCGGCAAACCTGCAATAACGGCACTTCCTCAAGTTCTCGCCGCATCTCGGGCAACGAACGGTTGTCGGCTGGGGCGTGAAGATAAGCCCACATTGTGGGCACCGCCATAAAATCGTCGCTTGCCGTTGCGCTGTCCCTGCAGGTTGCTCCATTGAAACCCACCTCCGCGGTGGGGACATTTGAGTCGAACCGTTGACATTATGACATGTCAGAAGACAAACTGCACCACTCCAACACCGTAAGCGGGAAGCCGAACCCTGACCAAAGAGGTCGGTGGTAACTCGGTGTAACTTGGTGCTTCCCGCCCCTGCAAAACTCGAACCCTAACGGTTCTCATCCGCTCCAAACCAATCGCCTCAAGCAAAATGTCAACGACATTGGGGCTCGTGTTGACGAGAAGGACATTGTTGGCGGTCTTGGTTTTGCCCCCGAGGATGAGTAAAGGTGCGAAGTTAGTTGCCGCCGTAACCAAAGTCGTTCCTGTCGGGAAGTATGTGTTGCAAGCCCAAACCGACCAATAAATTGGTTGAGGCGTGCCAGATTCGTCCAAAAGACCCCAACCGTCACCAGCGAGTTTGTAGTGAACCAGAGTTTCACATTTGCCAGCCATTTGCGTGAAAAGTGTGGCGAGCCACGCAGCACCGAATGAGTTGGCAACTCGTTCGTCGGCGGGTTTCCCGTCTTTCGTCCTGATGGCGTTGGGCGCGCATTCGGTCACTTGGAATGGGACACCCGAAGGAGGATAAATTTGCCTCAGCCACTCATCCAATCGGTTGAGTGGAACTTGGTCGGGCAAATCGGCGCTCACAGTTTCACGGGCAGCCCTCATCAATTCCTCATCACTGATGCTGGCGTTGTGGGCACCGTAAAAGTGGAGAGTGAAAAAGTCAGGACGAGGCGCCTTCGCAAATAGGAGTTGCAACCTTCCCCTCCACGCACCCCGTTCACCCCAACCGCCGACTTGAACCATCGGCGAAACCTGTTTCACCGCCTCTTGCAGGGCGGAGAAGTGAATTGCTAACGCCTCAGGACGAAGTTGAAGAGGCGGTTCGGAAGGTCTCTGGAACAACTCGTAAATCTTCACGGTTGGCAACAGCCTCTGAACCCAAAAAAGCACTTGCTGCTGAAAAGCACCAGTGGGAAGGTCTTCTGGCTTGAGGGGTGAAAGGGTAACGACAGGGACCATGTTGAGCCTCTGAACTTGAACAGCCCATGACTGGACCAATTTCGCTGAGGTTTCAAAATCCCGTTTCGCCATCAGTTCGTTGACGAAAATCCTCGCCCAACCGAGCCTCAAATCGGCAATGCGTTTGCGTGCATTTGGGTCTTGGAAGAGCGAAATCGCTTTTTCGTCCCAATGTGCTCCCCACCTGAGCAAATTTGTCTGCTGTTCCTGCTGAAAGTCCACGACAGCGCGAGCGGTAATTGTCGGCAAGGAAGGAGTGGCGACTTCAGCAGCCAATTCGTCCATGATGAAAAAGAAGGGAGCGAAAGGTCCGATGCGCTCAATTCGCAGTTCCTTCAAGTATCGGACGAAAACCGTCACAGGTGTTCCATCCTCATCTCGGAAGGCTTCCCATCCTAAATGGACTTGCTGCCAAGTGGGCGGTGTCGTGAGTTCGACTTTGAAAGACCGCTCAATCCCCTGCCTTTCAGCCACGAGGACGAAACTGACGGTTGATTGGTTACCGTCACCGACCCACCAAAATGTCAAGCCTTGAGATTTCTTTGCGGAAAGTTGCGTGCCATCTAATGGCAGAATGAATCTCCCCCATTCGCCCTTGCCGGCGCGCCTCCAGACGAACAACCCTGCCTGTTTGCCACCTTCGGGTGGGGTGAGGGAAGTCGTCGTCAAATGGGCGAGCGGCAATCCTCCGTTTTCGGCTTGCTTTGTTTGAATGGTCCACTGCTTAGTGCCTTGCTCGAAATTCTCCAACATCCAAAGTTCTTGCGGGAAGGTTAAGTTAGCCCAAACGAGCGTTTGAAGCACTAAGCAAAACCAAAGCCATTTCCGCTTCATCGCTTCATCCTCTCCCTTCTTCTTTTTGCCTCATTTAGAGCGACCTGCTGCAACCAACTTTTCCCTCTGCGGCAGCGGTCGCCCCGATAAATCCGATATCGCCTCCATCACTTGCCAAGCAAACGCTTCCAACGATTCCCTCCTTCCATCACCTTCAAACCATAGCAATTCGCCAACTTTCACTTTGAGCGGGGTGGGTCGCGGGAAAAATTTGCCTTTGGGCATTAAAAATTCGCTCCCGAAAATCGCGACGGGCAAAACTGGAACTTTCGCCCATGCAGCCAACAACGCCACTCCCAACTCAGGCGGTCGGAGTTGCCAATTTGGGTTTCTCGTCCCTTCAGGGAAGATGACGAGGCAACGACCTTGGCGCAAGAGACTGATAGCCTTGCGCAAAGCCCGTCTATCGGGTTCACCCCGCCTGACAGGAAATGCCCCTAAAGTTCGGATGAGGGCAGCGAACGGAGGAAAGCGGAAAAGTTCCTCTTTCGCCATAAAGGTTAAAGGTCTCGGGAAAGCGCACCCTAAAATCACGGGGTCCAAAGTCGCGGTGTGGGTGGAGGCGATTATAACGCCCCCCTCCTTGGGCATCCTCTCAGCACCTTCAACCTTCAGTTTGCAGAACCTGAACGCAAGGAAACGGCAAAGATACCAGCCAAGCCAGTAAAGGGCGTTCATCCGGTCAGACATGACAGATCCCGCTACTAAGTTTGTCGCTGCTATGCAAAAATTCGCCAAAGTTTCGAGAGAGTGTCCCGAGAGGTTCGTTTAGCGATGGGCAAACCCATCATCTGACCTTCCAAAGCCTTATCGTTTTGTCGCGGCTACCCGAAGCCAACCATTTGCCGTCAGGCGAAAATGCGACGGAGGAAACATGGTCGGTGTGACCTTGAAAAACCTGCACAAACTTTTTAGCGGAAAACTCGTAGAGGAGAACCTGACCGCTGTGAGTTCCGATCGCCAACATTTTCCCATCGGGCGAAAAAGCAATGCTCGTGGCTGCGGTTTTGGGAACCGTTAAAATTGCTTCCAAATCACCTTCCGGAACCCTCCACAGCCTGACCGTCTCGTTCCAACAACAAGTGGCTAAGGTCTTTCCATCTGGGGAGAAAGCAACGCACCTGACCCAATCGCCATGGTCAGGTAGCGTCAACAACGGTTCCCCTTCCGGCACCTTCCAAACTTTCACGATTCCCTCGTAAGTCCCGGCAACGAAAAAATCCTCATTGGGCGAGAAAGCAACCGAATAGACGAGGCTCATGTGGACAAATGTTTTCACTTGCTCCCAAGTTTGAGCATCCCAAAGTATCGCTGCTTTGTCCGCACTACCCGACAAAAGCCATTTTCCCGAAGGCGAAAAGGTGACCGAGTTCACCCAATCGGTGTGACCGCTTAGAGTGGCAACAAGTGCGCCGTTTTTGGTCGCCCATACCTTGACCGTCTTGTCGCCGCTCCCCGTAGCGATTAATGAACCATCGGGCGAGAAAGCGATGGACTTAACCCAGTCGGCGTGCCCTTTAACTGCCCAAATTTGCTGCCAGTTCCATATCCCCCACAATCTGACAGTTCGGTCTTTACCCCCAGAAGCCAAAAACTTCCCTCCTGGCGAAAACGCAATTGCGTTCACCCAGTCATCGTGCCCGACGAAGAAGCCCGGCACCCTTTGCTTCCCAAACATCAAGGAGAGCCATCCTGTCACGGACAACCTTATGAACCCTCCCTCTCAAGAAAATTTCGCCCACCACCTATTATAGCACAAAATCTGGCTTAAGTATTTGTAAGTCAGCACAGGGCTTTGAGGTGGAAAACGGGATAGGTTGGAGGTTGGGTTTCAGATGAGCGAAAAAGCAATCTGCCAGAGTAATAAAGTTTCGGCACGACAGAAGCCATGTCCTATAGTTGCAGAAGGTGGCATTGCCAAATTACTCTTTAGCCGTCAAACTCAGCCGGTGGTAGGTTTCAGAACAGTTTTATGTGGGGCTTGACAGTTTTGTGTTTTTGCCAATTAATGCTGGTCTATTCTCTTTGCCAGTTCGGCAGCCATTCTTGCGCTCATTTCCTCCCAAAGTTCAATGAGCCAATCGTAAACTGGGTCGTTTGAACAGTCTTCAATGAGACCTCGTTCCTCCAGCCACTTGATAGTTCGTCTTGCCCCTTCAAGGAAGGGAACGGTGTATTTGAAGCCGAGGTCAACTTTAGCGGCAGTGTTGTCGAAGACATTGCTGTATTGGAAGTTGACCACTGTCCAGTAAACTCTGTCTGGCACGAGTTTCGCCAAAAGGTCTGTAGGAATGTGCACGATTTTTGGTTTCGGTGCGTCCATCGCTTCGGCGATGATTTCAAGGTAGCGGTTCCATGTCAGCCATTCCTCGCCAGTTGTATGGTAGGCTTTGCCGTATGCTCGCTCGTTACCGATTGCGTTCACAAATGCACGGGCTACATCATCAATGTGGCAGACAACCCAAAGGGAATTACCATCGCCGTGTTGAATGACAGGTTTGCCTTTTCGAATTCTGTCAAGGTAACTTGTGCGCCAACCGAAAGTGTGGATGAGAGTCCCTCCCTCGCCGTAAGTGTGAGCAGGGCGAATGATAGTCACCTTGAAATCGCCCCGCTCGTGTGCTGCCATCAGGATGTCCTCGCATTTTGCTTTATTGCGACCGTAGTCGCTAACTGCTTCGCGAGGGTGGTCTTCCCGGTAAGGGTAAAAGACAGCTGGCTTGTTGTAAACATCAACGGTGCTGCAGAAAATCAATTGCCCTATGCGCCCCCTGAATGCTCGGATGAGACTTTCAGCATCCTCTGGAACATAGCAGACCATGTCAATCACGCAGTCAAAGGTTCCGAGCTCGCGAATACGGTTTTCAAAGGATTGGTAGTCCTTGCGGTCTCCATAAACCCTCTTCACGCTTGTAGGGATTCTTGCTTCCGTCTTGCCGCGATTGAATACGGTCACATCGTCACCTCTTTCAAACAACTGGTTGACAATTGCCGTGCTAATTAAACCCGTTCCGCCAATCACCAGCACTTTCGCCATTTCTATGCCCTCCTTTTTCACTGTTGCAGTTCGTAAAGGCGGCGGTAGTATGTGTCAGCAGCGACCAACTCTTCATGTCGCCCTTCCTCAACGATTTGCCCGTCCTGCAAAACCAAGATGCGGTCGGCGTTCTTGACGGTGCTTAGTCTGTGGGCGATAAGGATGACCGTTCTCCCTTGCATTGCTCGCTCAATCGCTTGTTGGACGGCTGCTTCGCTCTCCGCATCAAGGTGGGAGGTGACCTCGTCCAAAACCAAGATGGCGGGTTTTTTAAGTAAAGCCCTTGCCAAGGCTATTCTTTGCCTTTGCCCGACCGAAAGGAACGCCCCACCTTCTCCAACCCAAGTATCGTAACCGTTTGGCAACCTCTCTATGAACTCGTGAGCGTTTGCCAATTTCGCTGCTTCCACAATTTCCTCGTCCGTTGCGTCCGGGTTCCCCATGGCTATGTTCTCCCGAATTGTCCCGTCAATGACGAAACTGTCTTGCAGGACCAACCCTATATGGCGACGCAGGGAAGCTAGCCTGATTTTGCGGATGTCGTATCCGTCAATCAAAATGCGCCCCTCTATCGGTTCATAAAAGCGCATCAAAAGCATGGCTATAGTGGTTTTGCCCACCCCACTTGGACCAACGATTGCCACTCTTTCTCCCGGACGGACTTTGAAACTTACGCCTTTCAACACATCGTCACCGTTGGGGTATTTAAAGCGGACATTTTCAAAGGTCACTTCTCCCCTTACTGTTGGCAGGTCAATGGCATCGGGGGCGTCGGTTATTTCTGGCTCTGTGTCAAGGACTTGGAAGACCCTTTCTGCAGCGCCAGCCACTTGTTCCCTGACCGCTTGAATTTGTGTCAGCCTCCTCGTGCTTGATGCGAGGGTGTAAAAGTAGACCATGAAAGCCAACAAACTTTCCGGTCGCAGCCAACCTTGGATGACGAATACCCCTCCGATGAAAACCCCCACAATAACCCCGATCGTCCCAATCAACTCTACTGAAGGCGAGAGCAGTGTCCTTAAACGAATGGCTCTCAGGGCATGTTGATAGACTTGACGATTGCGTTGGTCAAATTGCAGCAACGCTTGTTCTTCGGCGCCAAAGGCTTGGACGAGTTTGATAGCGTTTAAACTTTCTCGGAGCAAGGCAGTTAATTGCCCCAAAGCGACTTGTGTGTCATATGATGCGCGTCTCAATCTTCTGCCCAAACGCCACATCAACCAACCAACGAGTGGAAGCAGAAACAATGCGATGGCTGTCAAGGTGGGGCTGATGACGAGCATCAAGAAAAAGGAACCGACAATTAAAACGGGCGCAGAAATCAGGTCCTCAATCCCGATTGTGACCAACGATTGGAGCGCAGCGACATCGTTCACGACTCGCGCTAAAAGTTGTCCCGTCCGTTCGTGTTCAAAGTAAGAAGGTGGCATCGTTTGCAAATGGGTATAGAGGCGGCGTCGCAAATCTAAGACAACCTTTTGGGCAACATTGTTTGCGAGAAATGTGTGGGCGAAGGAGAGGGCTGCCCGCATAAAAGCAACCCCAACACCAACGAGGCAAACTGCCCCAAGCAAAGCGATTCTGTCCGAGGCGTTGGAGAAAAGCAACTGCAACCCTTTCTGGACGGTTCTAATTAACCAATCGCCTTCCCCTGTCCGAACGCCGGACTCAATTAGCGGGCGGAGTAAGTGTTGGGTTAGCCAAATGAAGTAGAAGCGCAACCCTTCTGCAACCCCGATAAGCAGGATGCACGCTGCTACCCGCTTCCAATAGGGGCGAAAGAAGGATAAGAGGCGCCAAAAGGCGTCCCCTTTCCCAAGCAGTTCACTTCCATCGGACCGCTGCGGAATTTGAGGTTCTGCCGTTTTTGCTTTCTGAAGGCTCATTAGGAACTTTCACTCCCAACTGCGACTACTTCGGCTTCCGGTGCAGGCAAGAGGGCAAGTTCCAACACCTCGTCCATGTTTTCAACGAAATGGAACTTCAAAGCATTCCTAACATGCTCGGGGATTTCGACCAAGTCCTTTTCGTTTTGAGCCGGCAAGATGATTTCGGTTATGCCAGCCTCCTTTGCTGCCAAAACTTTTTCCTTGATCCCACCGACAGGCAAGACCCTTCCTGTCAAGGTGATTTCCCCGGTCATAGCGACATCGTGTCTGACAGGTCTGTTAGTTGCAAGACTCGCTAAAGCCGTTGCCATCGTTATGCCAGCGGAAGGGCCGTCTTTCGGGATAGCACCCGCAGGGACATGGATGTGGATGTCATGTTTGCTGAAGAAGTCTTCAGGGATACCGAGTTGCTCCGAACGAGAGCGGACATAACTTAGAGCAGCCTGAGCGGACTCCTTCATAATTTCGCCCAAGTGACCAGTGATGATAAGTGACCCCTTGCCAGGCATCTTCGTCGTTTCCACGAACAAAACTGAACCTCCGAACGGCGTCCACGCCAAACCTGTAGCCACTCCGACTTGAGGTTTCCTCTCGGCAATCTCCTCCAAGAACTTGGGAGGTCCGAGAAATTCAGCGACATTCTCCGGCGTGACTACGACCTTTTCAGCGTTCCCCTCTGCCACCCTTCGGGCAACCTTTCGGCAAATGTTGGCGATTTCTCTGCTCAGGTTTCGAACCCCTGCTTCCCTCGTGTATTGCTTGATGATAACCGACAACGCTTCGTCAGTGAACTCAACATGGTCTTCCGTCAACCCGTGCTCCTTCAGGTTTCGCGGGACGAGGTAGCGCTTTGCTATCTGCAACTTCTCCTCGTGGCTGTAGCCGGGGATGCGTATGACTTCCATCCTGTCAAGGAGAGCCGGTGGAATCGTGTCAGTGATGTTGGCGGTGCAAATGAACAGGACTTGAGAGAGGTCGAAGGGGACATCCAAGTAGTGGTCAACAAAACTGTGATTCTGCTCCGGGTCAAGGACTTCAAGCAAAGCGGCAGCGGGATCGCCTCTAAAATCGAAACCAAGTTTGTCAACCTCGTCCAACATGAAGACCGGATTTTTCGTCCCAGCCTGTCTGAGCCCTTGAATTATTCGCCCCGGCAGTGCGCCGACATAAGTTCGCCTGTGACCGCGGATTTCCGCTTCGTCTCTCACTCCGCCTAAACTGATGCGGACGAACTTGCGTCCCAAGGCTCGGGCAATACTTTGCCCCAAACTCGTCTTGCCCACTCCGGGCGGACCAACGAAGCACAGAATCGGACCTTTTGTGTCTTGCTTGAGTTTTCGGACTGCCAGAAACTCCAAAAGCCTTTCCTTCACATCGTCAAGGTCGTAGTGGTCTTCGTCCAAAACCTTCTTTGCGTTAGCAATGTCCAAGTTGTCCTCAGTTACTTTGTTCCACGGCAAACTTATGAGCCAGTCGATGTAAGTTCGGCTGACGGTGTATTCAGCCGCAGCGGGATGCATTTTGGACAACCTGTCAAGTTCGCGGAGCGCCACTTCCTTGACCTCTTCCGGCATCCCAGCCTCCTCAATTTTCTGCCTCAACTCCTCAATCTCCGCCTCAGGCGTCTCACCCAATTCCTTCTGGATTTCCCTCAACTGCTGCCTCAGGATGAACTCACGCTGAGCCTTGTCAAGTTCCTGCCGCGCCTGCTCCTGAATTTTCTGGGTCAACTCCAAGACTTGGATCTCCCGTGAAAGCAGGGGGACAAGTTCCTTCAGCCTTTGGACTGGGTCGGTCATTTCCAAAAAGCGTTGGCGGTCTTGAGGGGTTAAGTTGAGGGCTGATACGACCACATCGGCAACCTGGGCAGGTGAAGTCAATGAGGCTACAAGGTGTATCGCCTCATCGGGTAGATGGGGTGAAAGTTGAACCATTCTCCTGAATAGGTCCAAAACGCTATTGACGAGCGCCTGAACTTCAATGGTTTGCTCAACGGTTTCGTCTATGATTGAGTATCGCGCCTTGAGGTATGGGTCGGTTTGCGTCCATTCCTCAATGCGGACCCTTGCGAGCCCTCGAAGGAGCAAGTGAATGTGACCCTCCGGTGACCTCATCATCCTCACGATGTTGACCAGCGTCCCAATTTGGTAAAGGTCATCTGGTGGCTGTGGGTCTTGGATGTCTTTGTCCTTCTGCATCACCGTTATGAACACCCGTAAATCGGCAGCGACAGCATCAACAGCCCTGATGCTTTTTGGTCGCCCTACATCCAAAGGGGTGACCATCATGGGGAAAATCACATAGTCTCGCAAAGCCACGACAGGCAATTCTGGTGGCAACTGTTGTCTCAAATCCTCAGGGACAAACACATCTTTCCCCCCTTTTCTTCAGCGTCTGAGCGCCTTCTCCAACTTTTCGTAAACTTTCCGCAATTCATCAAGACGATCAGCAACTCGGTCATGTTCGTCGGCAAGTTGTTCGCAAATCTCTGCTAACCTTCCCTGCTTCTCTTGGCGATACTGTTTAGTCAGAGCCTTAAGTCAGAGCCTTAAATTGGCTCTCCAACCTTTCAAAGAAATCGGCGCGGTCCTCACAGTATTCAGCCATCTGACTTGTCCAATCACGAGATGGAGCAGTCAACTTTTGTTCAGCCTTGACGACGACCCAAATCAGAGCGAGCGCACAGCAGACCGAAAAGATTGCTCCCCGCCTCATTGATCACTTTGCCCCCTTTTCAAGGCTTTATTGTCAACAACTTTGTCCGCTCCGATGGCACTTTCTTAGGGATGCGGATTTGCAAGAGCCCAGAACGATGCTCTGCCGTTATGCCGTCAGCATTGACCGCACTTGGCAAAGGAATCCGGCGTTCAAATGAGCCATAGGGGATTTCCAAGACCAAATACTGGACACCGCTACCCATAAGTGGCGGGCGGCGAACACCGCGAATAACCAACAAGCCGTTGGGGTGATACTCAACCTCCAAATCGTCCTTGTCCACGCCTGCTACATCAACGATGACATAGTAAGCCTCATCGTCCTCGCAAACATCCACTGCAGGCTCCCAGTGGCTTCCAACCTGCAAGTAGACCCGTTGGACCCAAAATCTCATCTCCTCCATGCTTGAACGCCTCCAGAGTTGATTATGGCACTTTTCAACCTGCGGTGAAAAAGCCAAGCAAGTGTGGCTTTACTTGCTCCTTGCCTCAGACCCGGCTTAGAAGACGGTGCCTCGCCCGCTCATAGCAAATTCTCAAGCCCAAAAACAACGCCTGGTGGGAGTGACAGCACTTTCTCTATCGCGAGCAAAACGCCTGGGATGAACGATTCTCGGCTAAGGGAATCGTGGCGGATTGTCAAAACTTGCCCGACCGTCCCGAAGATGACCTCTTGGTGTGCTACCAAACCTGGCAATCGGACGCTGTGAATCCTGATGCCATCCATTTCACCACCGAGAACTCCGTCAAGCATCACTTCTGGCTTTTTGACTTTCGGCTCAGGGAAGGGTTTACCGCGAGCCTTCAAAATCAACTCAGCCGTTCGCAAGGCTGTCCCTGAAGGCGCATCGGCTTTGCCGTCGTGGTGCAGTTCAATGATTTCCACCTTGTCAAAATACTTCGCCGCTTCCATCGCAAACTTCATCATGAGCACGGCACCGATAGCGAAGTTGGGTGCGATGATTGCCGGCAGTTTCTTCCGTTTCGCCAATCTGTCAACGGCTTTGACTTTATCGGGAGTCCAACCTGTCGTTCCGACAACCGGTGCGACACCGCATTCCAACATAGCCTTGACATTTTCAAAAACAACGGATGGGTGAGTGAAGTCAACGGCGACTTGAGCGCCGCTTTCTTTCAACGCAGCAACCAAATCGCCGCTCACGGGAATTCCTATTGGCTTTCCGTCAACAATCTCACCGATGTCCTTACCGACCTCTCTAACATCAACGGCAGCGACCAGTTGAAGGTTTGGGCGGCTCAAAACCCCTTTTGTGACTTCCCTTCCCATCCGACCGCAAGCCCCGACAACAGCAACACGAATAGTTTCACTCTTCCGAGCCATTTCCTTCGCCTCCTTTGAGCGATTTTGAGTTGCGCGTTGAGAGTTGTGCGTTGGGCGTTAAAGCGGTCCACTCACGCCCGAGACATCACCTTCGCACGCCCTTCAGTTGTTCCTCAATCAGCACCTCGTTGGCTTTCTTGCCGTGTTTCTTTCGGATTTGAAGCGCCCAAGATTTGAACTCGTCCAGAGTGACTGCTCTTTGCCCTTCCCGTTGCGACAGGTAAGCAGCGCCGACAATTGCTTGCGATTCTGCCCCGATGTTGTGGTCGCACAGCGGTTTAGTGTTGTTCAAAATGCAGCGAACCATGTTGATGATTTCGCCGTAGAAACTTGACGGCCAGAAAGTCCAAGTCGGTCCCGTTGCTTCAACCCTTCGCTTGTTCCCGAAGGAATCGGTGATTTCAACGAACTGCCTTCCCTCGTCCCAAACAGGTCTCAGGCTCCCCGTCGTTCCCAAGATGACCGTGGGTGGCGAATCTGGGTTGCTCCACGAACCTTCAACATGGGCTGTAGCCCACGCTTTTGTCTCAGGGTGCTCGTATCGGATGAGGATGTGACCGTCGTCTTCAACCCTAAAGTCTCGGTATCGGTTGTCAATGATGCGGTGTTTCATCCTCTGGGTTATGCCGACAGGTTCAGCAGCCTTCACGACCACCGGCTTTTTGTCAAACCCGGCGAGATACCACGAAGCAGTGACAGCGTGGATGCCGTTGTCAAGGAGAGAACCGCCTCCAGACCGCCACTCGTCCCAGAAAACGAGCCTGTTTTCTGGACCTGCGTGGGATGTGTTGAGATACATCGCCACGACCTCGCCGATGACTCCAGAGTCAATCAACTTGCGCGCTGTGTAGTAAAATGGGTCAAAGAGCCAGTTTTCGTTGTGCTGGTAAAAGCGCCCCGTTTCCTCCACGACTTCGCAGACATCAATGCATTCAAGCCAAGTGCGAGCCATCGGTTTCTCGCACATGACATGACAACCTGCTTTGAGGGCAGCGATGGCGACTGGCGCGTGGAAATCCGGCGATGTGCAAATTTCAACTAAGTCAGGTTTCTCGCGGCGAATCATCTCGTTGTAGTCGGTGTAAAGTTTGACTTCCTTTGCGTCGCGACGCAGTTGCTCTGCTCGTTCCTTGTCACCTTCGTCCTCAGCCCTTTGAGCCCTTCGTTCGTAAAGTTCGGTCAGCCGCTTCACCGCCCGTTGCAACGCTGCTTGGCTGACATCGCACAAAGCGACAATCTGAGCCTCTGGAATTTCGGGGTAAGCGGGCAAATGAGCCCCAACGAAAATCCCTCCTGTCCCAACAACACCGACTCTCACTCGTTCCATCTCGTCAACCTCCTCTCACCCAAAATTTCGCGTGCGAAAGCAGCAGGTCAAAGTTTAAGGTCACAAACTGGCGCCGCAATAGGGGCAATAGCGCCAATTTGCCCGAACACGCCTTTCACAGTTTGGGCAACGCTTCTTCAAAGTTGCGCCACAGTAAGGGCAAGCAACATAATCAGGTTGAACTACTCGCCCGCATTCAGGGCAAACTGTCCCGAAGGAAACTCGGACGGCTTCACCCAACTCCTCCCAAATCTGCTCAAAGGGAGGGATATGGAAGCGGAAGGTGAACCAAGCGCCACCTGCCCGAACCCGTTCGGCGCATTCGCGGCAAAGGACTTGCCCTTGCCTCAAGACTTGACAATCTTCACAAACACCACGCCCACAACTTTGGCAGACACCTACTGCCTCTGTCTCACGGTGCTGGTAGCAGCGCATGTCTCATCACCTGACCTTTTTCCGCGAACGAACGCCACAACAAGATTTTGCAGCATTCCAAAACGGCTTCGCAATTCCCTCACTGCCTCACCCACTCGGAAGTCTCTTTCTCCACTTATCGCGATACAAGCCTATGCGTTCAAAAGGAATTGGCTTGAAACCGATTTTGACAGCGGGGGATTGAGGGCGTAACCGAAAATCGCCCTTACGAGCGTCCATAAGCGCTAACTCGGCGTCTCCACCAACCAAATTGTCCTCAATGCGGACATAGGGCTTCGCTTTCTCTTCAATGTTCATCCATCGCCCACCAATGCAAATGTTCCGCTTGATTATGTTGCCTTTGGGCGCTGCAGGTTCGTCGTCCAGTATGTTGACCAACTGCGGGTATCGCTCGCTCCAAGGAGGTTGTTGGTAAGGCACAGCCTTTAGCCGTTCCATCATCGTCGTCCCAACATGGTAACTTGCCCATCCCATCGCCCTCGCATCAACATGGACAGCAGGTTCACAATCAACGAAAATGTTGTTCTCAACGATGTTGTCTCTACCGCCACCGATGAATGCCGCTCTTGTGACCCGAACGAAAATGTTACCGAACACAGTCGTCCCGCAAAGCATGTCGTCCAAGTAAACGCCCATGCAGCCTTTGTTCTGAAAGCCCGTTATGTCGCGGAACAGGTTGAAGCGTATGACTGTCCCGCGCCATGTCCAATCGCGACCGCTGTAGATTGCGCCTGCGTCGTTAGATTCCAAGCAAACCCGTTCAATGCGGTTGAACTCAATCAGGTGGTCATTGCCGCTGAAAGCGATTGCTTGATGCGGTGCTTCGTGGATGAAGTTATGCCTTGCTTTGTTTCCGACACCGTTGAGCGCTATGGCTGGGCGATACATCCGATGCCAGCGGGCGTAATGGTGGATGTGGTTGTTTTCGGCAAGGTGGTTTGCTGGCGTTAGAGTTTTTCGGTCGCCGCCGTTCAAGGAAATTCCACCTTCACCCATGCCATAAATGTCGCAACTTATGACGGCGTGATTTGTCCCGCCATTCACCCGCACCGCATAGCCTCCACTGTTTCGGATGACGCAGCCGACGATGCGGACATCGTTACCGCCAGAAATTGTCACTACAGTCCCGCGAACTCCCTCCATGACGAAGCCTTCCCATCGGACATGGGAGACATCCTTCATGGTCAACAGGGTTGACAGAACCGAAACGATGGCTTCGCCTTTTTGAATGTCCGATGGCGGGTAGAAGTAAAGCGTTCCTGTCTCGCGGTCAAGATACCACTCGCTAGGCGAATCCAGTTCAGAGAGGATGTTGTAGGCGTAAAACCACTGACCTTTGCGGTAGCCGTAGTAGTGATAGGGCGGTTCAACTTCCAAGATGCGCTTTTCAGGGTCAATGCTTTTGAGCCTGTGCCTTTGGTCACTCCAATCCCAAAACCAATATCCGTGCAGCCAAACATCCTTTTCGCCAATCCACCGCTTCGGTCTATCGCCTTCGTAGTAGAACCTTCCGACTTTGCTGCCCTTTATGCCGTGAATTTGGTGACCGTCATACTCAACGACATCAACGATGCGCATGAAACCTTCGTTTGGGTAACGAGCCAGCGTCATCGGTTCATCGTTGAAGAACAACTCCAAACCGCCGCCTGCGGGCGAACCGAAATCTGTTATGCCCAACGCTTTCAAATCGGCTTGCCAAACCTTTTCCCGAACCGATTCGTCAAGTCGGCTGAGCACAAATGGGTCAGTGACCTTTCGCCAGTTTGTGATTCGCTTGCCGCCAAGCAACCTAACCGTTTCACCAGTTCGTGCGCGGTAGGTGATGGGGGCATCTGGAGTGCCACTGTCTTCAGCGGTCAACTCCAAAGGTTGTGGCAGTTCGTAAACGCCACCTTGCACTTCAACGATAACACCGCCTTTAGGGAATTTGCCTGCCTGCTTCAATTGTCGGATGGCATCTCGTGCCTTGTAAAGGGTTGCGAACGGACCGTCAGTTCGCTTTGCGTTCGGGGCAGGTAGCCGTCCGCTCCAATTGTCGTTGCCGTTCGGTGCGACATAGAACTTGACAGTTTGCGCCGAACCCCTTACCACCGCCAACCAACACAGAACCGCAAGCAAAAGAACAAGCCTCATCCCCGTTCCCTCCTTCCGCTGCACCATTGTAGCGTTCACAGTGAAACAAAGGCAATGTTTTAAAGGGCTTGATTTGCTCACTTGGGTGAAAACCCATACTCGCAACGATGCGAACGGGGTGAGAGAAATTGAGGCGATGGCTTAAAGTCATTTTCATCCTCGGCGTCTTTGTTATTCTTTGCCTTTTCTCCCTTGCAGCACTAACAGTATGGGACACAGCAAGGAACTCTTCAAAAGTGCGTGAAGAAATTGCGAGGCTGAAGCGAGAGGGTGAGCCGACAAGTTGGCAGGAAATCGCACCGCCAGTCCCGAAGCAACTTGACGGAACTCCACTTTACCGCAAAGCCTTTGCACAACTGGAAGAGGCTCAAAGAAAATTTGACCCCAAAGTTTGGCAAACTTACAATCCGAAAGTCCTTCAAGCAGCAAGACCTGCTTTACAAACTTTGAGAAAAGCCCTTGAGTTCCAGCATATGCGTCTTGTTGACCCAAAGCAGATAGAAGCGAATCCTCTTAACACAAAATTCCCACAATTTGACCATTTCCGAGAATTTGCCAAACTTCTACAGGCTGAAGCGGCACAACGAAAGCGGAGGAACGACATTAAAGGTGCGGTTGAAAGTTGCTTGACCATACTGAAGTTGTGCCGAAGGATAGGCGATGAACCTCGCCTTCTCGCCTTCTTTGTCCAGAGCACAATTTTCTTCATAGGTGTGAGAGGGCTTTGGGAAGAGGTTCTGGCAGATGCTGATGCTTCTCGCGGCACTTATCTTGCTGCCTTGTCGGAAGTTCGTGCCTGGGATATTGACCGAGATTTCATTAGGGCTTTGAAGGCAGAAAGGGCGATAAGCATTTTAACGCTTAAGTCCTTCAAACAGCCTCCCAGAGACTGGATCATCGCAGTTGCAGAGTTATCAGTTCTTAAAGTTTACCGCCAAATAATTGCCGTTGCTCAGGAGGGTGCTCCATACGACCGTAAAGAGATAGAGCAGATTGAAACTGAAATTGAGCGAAAACCGCTCATTCCATTACCTCACAGGTTTTTTACCTTAATGTTAACTCCTTCACCCACAATCACATTTGAAGCAGCCAACCGAATCCATGCCCTTCAACGAGTGACGATGACGGCTTTGGCTTTGAGGCTCTACCGTAAAGAAAACGGTCGCTATCCTGAGAACTTGCAACAGTTGGTGCCCAAGTATCTACCTTCCGTTCCCATTGACCCTTACGACGGGAAGCCTATCCGTTACCGAAAACTCCAAAAGGGCTTTAAGGTTTGGAGTGTTGGTGGCAATCGCAAAGACGATGGCGGTGTTAAGGTTCGTGATTGGTTGCGAAAGGGTGATTTGGTCTTGGAGTCAAAGATTTGAACTTCACCAGACCCTTTAACCCCTTCGCGTTACATTTTTGAGGGGCGAAAAATTTTCGTGCATGAGGTGATGGTTTGATGGCGATTGCCCCAAGCGTTGTCGCCGAAGGGCTAAGGGAGTGGGAATACATCGCTGCGCCCGAAGCGATAACCCACAAGGTGAAGGAAGCGATTGAAAGGTTTCAAATGCTTGAGCCCAACGAGACCGTCATTGTCGGTGTATCGGGAGGTCCAGATTCGCTGACGCTCCTACATGTGCTTTGGAGGATGAGCGGAGAGTTCAATTGGCAACTCGTGGTCGCTCACTTCAATCACAGTTTGAGAGGCGAAGAAGCGGACGCTGACGAAGAGTTTGTCAAGTCTTTTTGCGAAAGGCTTCAAGTTCAATGTGTGACGGGAAGGGCTGATGTCAGGGCTTTGGCTCGTGAGCAGAAACTTTCCATCGCCCAAGCAGGGAGAAGGGCGAGGTATCGGTTCTTCGCCGAAGTCGCCCAAAAGTTTAGCAGCAGCAAAGTCGCTTTGGGGCACACTGCAACCGATGTAGTTGAGACGATGTTGCTCAACATCTTTCGCGGGACGGGCACGGATGGATTGCAGGGAATCCCGCCAATTGCACCATTGACAGTTCACGGGCAAGTTCAAAGTTCAAGTCAAATTTGGATCGTGCGACCGCTGATTCTTTGCTGGCGCGAAGAGACTGAAGCGTATGCGAGAGTTTACAGGCTACAACCGAGGCTTGACAGAAGCAATTTGGACACGAAGTTACCGCGCAATTGGATTCGGCTGGAGTTGTTGCCTTTGCTCAGGCAGAAATTCGGCAAAGTTGATGAAGCCCTGAGAAGGCTGAGCGAACTTGCCCGAGACGAAAGTGCTTTTCTCAACCAACTTGCAGAAGAGCAATTGGCGAAAATTCAGGTTCATTACAGCAACGGCAAAGTGGCGGTCAACAGGGACGCTCTCCTCGCTCTGCCCAAGGCTTTGCAAAGGAGGGTTTTTCGGTGCATGGTTGAGAAGTTGCTTGGTCCGCTAAACGAAGTCAGCCTTGAGCATGTTGAGGCTGCGTTGAAGGTCGTTGAGCGGCATCCCAGTGATGCGGCATATCACTTGCCGCAACAACTTTTCATGCAGGTGACGAAAGGGATTGTGTGGCTGATACAGTTAGAGACAAAGAGCGCCAACTTGCCCTAAACTTTGAAGTGGGCAAATAAGCAACCAAAGACGATGCGGGAGTGAGCAAACGAACATGCGAGCATTCCGATGGCTGTTCGCTATAAGTCTCGTCAGCGCTTTGCTTGTCTATCTCGTTGTCCGCGAACAGATGAGCAGAATTCGGGAGTTGAGGTATGACGAGTTCGTGCAAGCCGTAATGCAGCATAGGGTTCAGGAGGTGGAAATCAGCGGGCAGCGGGCATT
>Ga0071330_1058608_pt1 | contig 46062 bp, 47 predicted proteins | sample GBScel77sediment_FD_63802 | JGI IMG/M metagenome (GOLD analysis project Ga0071330, IMG submission 63802) | Hot spring sediment microbial communities from Great Boiling Spring, Nevada - Cellulolytic enrichment Sediment 77C v2 (version 2) | ecosystem: Environmental > Aquatic > Thermal springs >...
TCCCGACCCCCGAGGGGGGCGCGGTTCCCGCCGTTTTCGCCGGCGGTGCCGGGGTGCTTGCCGCTCAAGCCATAAAGAGGGTGCGGGAGGTACACTGGCTGGAGGAGCTTGGGATTCCCGAGGCGATCTGGGTTTTTGAGGTGGAAAAGTTTGGGCCCCTTGTGGTGGCCATGGACTCCCACGGCCGCTCCCTCTACAAGGAGCTTTCCGTCCAGGTAGAAAAGAACATGGAGGCCATCCGGGCCCGCATCCGTGGGAAGTAAGGAGGCGTAAAATGACCGAGAAAAAGCCGAATGTGGAGGAGCTCCTGGCGAAGGCCAAGGAGCCGGCGCGGAAAGCGCCGCCTCTCCATGCTTTCTATCGGGGCAAAGTAGGGGTTACCGCGAAGTGTGCCATCACTTCGTTCGAGGATTTCGCCATCTGGTACACGCCGGGCGTGGCTCAGCCCTGCCGGGAAATCGCCAAAGATCCGGAAAAAGTTTTTGAGTACACGAATAAAGGGAATTTCGTGGCCGTGGTCTCCGACGGCACCCGGGTCCTGGGCTTGGGCGACATCGGCCCCCTCGCCGCCCTCCCCGTCATGGAAGGGAAAGCCCTCCTCTTCAAGTACCTGGGCGGGGTGGACGCTTTCCCTATCACCATCGACACAAAAGACCCCGACCAGCTCATCCAGGCGGTGAAATGGATCGCGCCTGCTTTCGGTGGGATCAACCTTGAGGACATCGCTTCGCCCAAGTGTTTCTACGTCCTTGAGCGCCTCAGGGCTGAGCTCGATATCCCCGTTTGGCACGACGATCAGCAAGGAACAGCTGCCATTACCCTTGCGGGCGTCCTCAACGCCCTAAAAGTCGTGGGGAAAGATCCGAAACGCGTTACCTATGCGGTGATTGGCGCGGGTGCGGCCAACATCGCCTTTGTGCGCGTGCTTCTTACCTACGGCGTTCCCGCGGGGAACGTGATCATGGTGGATTCCAAGGGCATTCTCCATCCGGGCCGCGAGGACCTCGAGGCCCAAAAGCACGAAAACCCCTACAAGTGGGACTATGCCCAGCGCACGAACAAGGAGCGCAGAAAAGGCGGGATTCCCGAGGCGCTCGAAGGTGCGGATGTTTGTGTGGCCGCGTCCCAACCTGGGCCAGGTGTCATCAAGCCCGAGTGGGTCCAGCGTATGGCCAAGGACGCCATCGTCTTAGCCTGCGCCAACCCTGTTCCGGAAATTTGGCCTTGGGAGGCAAAAGAGGCGGGCGCGCGCATCGTGGGCACCGGCCGCTCCGACTTTCCCAACCAGATCAATAACTCCCTGGGCTTCCCTGGGATCTTCCGCGGGGTTTTGGATGTGTTTGCCCGCACCATCACCGATGAGATGGCCATTGCCGCCGCGGAGGCCATCGCCAAAACCGCCGAAGAAAAGGGGCTTCACGAAGACTACATCGTCCCAACCATGGAGGAATGGGAAGTGTTCGTGAACGAGGCGGTGGCGGTGGCGAAAAAGGCCATCGAGCAAGGGGTGGCCCGCCGGATTCTTTCCGACTCCGAGCTCGAGGCCCAAGCGGAGCGGATGATCCGCCGAGCTCGGGAGGAAGTGCAAACCCTCATGAAAGCTGGGCTGATCCCGCCCTTACCGGAAGTTTGAGGCCGTGAGTCCTGCCCTTTTGGCCCTCGCTGTGTTGGGAGGGGTGGCGATCCTTTACGCCACCGAGTGGCTCCCCCTTTGGCTTTCCGCCCTCATCGGCTGTGTGCTCATGGTTCTCTTGGGCGCCGCGGATTTTTCCACGGTTTTTCGAGGCTTTTCCGATCCTGTCGTTTTTCTTGTGGGCGGAATGATGGTGGTGGGCGAAGCTTTGTTCGCCACAGGCGCGGCCCACGACATCGGTCAGCGTCTCGTTTGGCTGGCGAAAGGCAAGGAGCGAGCGCTAGTAATCCTTTCGGTTCTTGCGGCTGCTGGGCTCTCCGCCTTTTTGAACAACACGGGAACTACGGCCATTTTCATCCCCATCATTGGGGGAATCGCCGCCGCTTCACTAGGAAAAATTCGGGCTAAAAACATCCTCATGTTCGTGGCCTTTGCCGCCAACACCGGAGGGATGCTTACCCTCGTGGGCTCCACCCCTCCCCTCTTGGTTCAAGCTGCCCTGACCAATGCCGGATATCGGCCTTTCGGCTTTTTCGAGTTTGCCCTCCTTGGCTTGCCCATTCTGGGTTTGCTCCTTTTCTACATCGTGGTTTTCGGTTACCCCTTAGCTCAGCGCCGCTTCGCTTCGAAGAGTTTCTCCCTTTCCTATGCGTCCGCGCAGGAAAACACCCCAAGCGCGTTAAAAAAGATCGCTTCTGTTCTGGTTCTACTCCTGTGTGTTGGTCTTTTCGCAAGCGAAGCCATTCCTCTTGCTCTCACCGCTGTCTTGGGCGCGGTGCTTGTGCTTCTTTTTCGTTGTGTTTCTCCTCGGGAACTCTTTCAGCGTTTCGACTGGAACACCGTTCTTCTTTTAGGGGGAGCATTGGGGATTGCGAATGCCTTGGATAAAAGCGGGGCGGGGAGGCTTGTGGCGGATTTCGGGCTCAGGATACTGGGTGAGGAATTTACGCCCTGGGCTTTTTTGGCGATGGTTACGGGCGTGACCATGGTTCTCACCCAATTTATGTCCAACACCGCTACGGTAGCGATGCTTGCGCCCATCGTTCTTTCCATGGCCGAGGGGTTTGGGATCTCACCTCATCCTTTCATGATGGCCTTGGCTACCGCCGGCGCTGCTGCCTATGCCACTCCCGTGGGCACTCCTCCCAACTCCCTGGTGTTGGTGGCCGGATACCGCTTCCGCGATTACGTGGTTTTTGGGGGCCTTTTCATCCTATTTGCGTACCTCCTCATCGTCTTCTTGGCCCCGGTTTTCTGGCCCTTCGGATAACTTAGATTTCGAGGATCGTGAGGTCCCGGGCGGATCGGATCTTTTGGCCGGGCTCAAGGAGGGCCACGCGCCGGGGACCAGGACCGTAGGCGTGGGAAGTGAAAATCGTAAGGCAGTGGCCATCGAACATGAAGAGGGGCGCATCGGGCTGATGCGCTCGGATAAGAGCGCGAAGGCCCAGGCGTTCCATAACCTCCCAAAAATAATGGCTTCCGTACACAGGCCGGCCGAATACGCCGGGATCGAGGGCGAATCCTGGCCCATCGGCCCAATCGCCCCAGGTGATCTTCCGCCAGTTCGCGGATCCCAAGGGAATCTCATCGATTTCCGAAAGCTCGTCCACATCGGGAATAGCGCCGTGGAGGGCCAAAACGCCGGCGGGATGATAGGCCGCATAGGGCAAAAACGTGAACGTCTCCGCCAAAAGTTTTTCCTCCTCCCGGGAAAGGCTTCGCCAAAAATCCGCGGGCACAAAGGGCGCCACCGCCCACCCCTCGTGGTTCCCCATAAGGAGAAAAATCCTTTCCGGATGGGCAAGTTTGGCCTCCACAAGCACTCCTAGGTTCCCGGAGGAATCCGGGCCGCGGTCCACATAGTCGCCCAAAAACACGAGGACGTGGTTTTCATCGAAGAAGCGGCGGAGGACTTCCTCCGTGGCCTCCCGATCGCCGTGGGTGTCGCCCACAAAAACTACGGTTTTGTCCGCTGGAAGAAGAATAAGCCGCGGTTCTTTCCGCAAAACCTCACGCAGGGCCTGGATTTTTAGGAGATCCAGCACAGCGCCAATTTACCGCGGGGAAAGGTCCTGGGCAACGGAAAGATAGGGGGAAAGTCTTCGAGCAAGACGATCCCAATCCTCAAGATCCAAAGCCTCGCCGCGCACACGTGGATCAAGGCCGAGTTCGGCAAGGATTTTGTCGGCAAGCGCAGGCGGAAAATGGGCGGCCAGGGCCTGTCTTAGGGTTTTTCTCCGATGTCCAAAAACTAAGGCCAGAGTGCGTTCAAAGATTTCCTCGGGCACGGAGATCCGGGGCTCAGGAAGGCGGACGATCCGTACCAGGGCGCCGTCCACTTCCGGCGGCGGGAAAAACACCGTGCGCGAAATTTTCCGCAAAAGCTCCACCTGGAAGTAAGCCCGCAGGTGCACCCCAAGCCGGTTCACCTTTGGCCCTGGCGGCGCCACGAGTTTCTCACCCACCTCCCACTGCACGGTGAACACCGCCCTTGCCACTGCCTCTCGTTCCCGGACGAGTTTGAGCAGAACTTCGCTGGTGATGGCGTACGGGAGATTTCCCACCAAAAGGAGTTCTTTCCCGAATTCCCGCAAAGAAAGCTCTAGAAAATCCGCGGCCAAAACCTGAACGTTCCCGAAGGCTTGGGTGTTTTCCTGAAGAATGGGGATGAGCCTCGGGTCGATTTCCACAGCAAAGAGCTTTTTCACTTTGGGGGCCAAAGCCACAGTGAGGGTGCCGATGCCTGCACCTACTTCCACTACCGTTTCCGTAGCCTTTGGTCCAATGGCTTCCACAATGCGCTCGAGCACGTTAGCGTCGGCGAGGAAGTGCTGGCCTAGCGTTTTTTTGAGCCTAATTCCGTTTTGTGCGAGTATTTCCCGAATCGTGGAGGGGCTGGTGAGAGAGGGCAACGTCTTACTTTTCCTCAAGGAGAATTTCCCGACAGCGCCGGGCTTCTTCGGGAGAAAGGCCGGCTTCCATGCACCGAAGTTTTGCCTCCTCAAGCTTTTCTTTCTCCGAAAGAACACGGAGGGTAGAGAAAACAGGCTCGGCCAGCTCGGGATAGCCGCTTTTTTCCAGGGCTTCAGCTAGCGTGCGCCAAAAGGAGAGGGGAAGGGCAAAGGTTTGGCCTTCCGCAGATTTCAAGGCGAGCTCTTTCGGCCCGACTTCAATTTCCAAGAGCAGTTTGGCCATCTTCCCTACCTCCTAGGGCAGTATATGCGGGCTGGGGACTCCCGGCAATACCGGCTTTTTGTGGCCAAGCCTTGGCCGTATAATGGGAATGCGGTAACCGGGGGAGCTCCGCAAGGGGCTGAGAGGAGGCGGAAGCCTCGACCCTTGGAACCTGATCTGGGTAATACCAGCGTAGGGAAGGTTACCGAGCGCTGGCCCACTCAGGTTTGAGCCCCCTCCCTTGGTTAGCCGCCAAGGAGGGGTTTTCTTGGCGCGCACGGTTCTCATCGTGGCAGGGGGGGTGGCCTCCGCGGAAGAAGCGCGGGAGGCCGCAAAGGACGCGGATTTCATCATCGCCGCAGACGGAGGTTTTTCTCTCGCTTCCCAGGCAGGCCTCCGCGTGGATCTCCTCGTGGGAGACATGGATTCCCTCGACTCCCCTCCCCAGAACATTCCCATCCTGAAATTCCCTCAGGAAAAGGACGCCACCGATTTGGAACTTGCTTTGGACTACGCCCGCGCGACGAACCCCGAGCGAATCGTCGTTGTGGGGGCCTTCGGCGCCCGGCTCGACCACACCTTGGCCAACGCCAACCTCCTCGAGAAATACGACCTTCCCGTGGTGCTCTTTCACCAAGGATTTCGGGTTTACCTTGTAGTGGACGAGCTTGAAATCCCGGCGGCGTTGGGCGACCTCGTTTCCCTCATCCCTCTTTCCGCGGAAGTTCGGGGCATTTTCACCTGGGGCTTGCGCTATCCCCTCCACGATGGCGTTCTCTTTCGGGCCTCCACGCGTGGCGTTTCCAATGAGGTCGTGGGCCTTCCCTGCGGGGTGAGGGTGCGCGAGGGAAAGCTCCTCCTCATCCACAAACCCAAAGGAGGTGGGCAATGAAGCGTATCGTTTTGGGTCTTTTGGTGTTGGCGTGTTTGGCTTGGTCGGGGTTTGCGCGGCAGCTTGTGGTCTATACCTATGACTCCTTCGTTTCCTGGGGACCTGCGAGGGCTATCGAGGAAAAATTCGAAGCCATGTTCCCGGGTGTGGACCTCGTCTGGGTAGCGGTGGGCGACTCCTCGGAAATGCTCTCCCGCCTCATCGCCGAGCTCAATCTGGGCATGCCCACCGCCGACGTGTTCCTGGGTCTTGCGGATGTGGAACTTCCCAGGGCTTTGGCCCATAACGTCTTCCAGCCCTATGATCCCGCGAAAATCCCCAACCTCGCCGACGTTCCGAAGGAGCTCATCTTCGACAAAACGGGCCATGTTCTTCCTTACGACCACGGCTACGTGACCTTCGTCTACGATACCGAGCTCCTTCCCGAAGAGCTTGTGCCGAAAAGCCTTGACGATCTCCTGCGGCCCGAGCTTCGCGGGAAAATCATCCTCACCGATCCCCGAACCTCCTCGCCCGGCTTATCCTTCCTCCTTTGGACCATTGCCCACTATGGCGAAGGGTGGCTCGACTACTGGCGGAAACTCATCCCTAATGTGCTCACCATCACCAAGGGCTGGTCTGAGGCCTACGATCTTTTCCTGGCCGGTGAAGCTCCTATCGTTCTTTCGTACTCCACCGACACCGCGTACTCCTACATCGAGCACGGCTCCCTGCGCTACCAGGTGGTTACTCCCGATGGCGAGGCCTTCCGCCAAGTCGAGGGAATGGGCATCGTCCGCGGAACGAAGGAGCCCGAATTGGCCCACGCCTTTCTGAACCTCGTCCTTTCCGTGGAAATCCAGGAACTCATGCCCACCACACAATGGATGTTCCCGGTGAACGCAAAGGCTAAGCTTCCTGCGGGCTATGAGTACGCGGTGATCCCGGAGAAGCCGGTTTCCTTGGATCCGGAGCTAGTGGGAGCGAAGCTCGAGGAGTGGCTGGACCTGTGGCAAAGGCTTCTCATTGGCGGCTGAACCTAGGGATGGGGGCAAGCCTGGCCTTCGCCGGCTTGCCCCTTCTCTTTTTGGCCTTTTCCTTCTTCCTTCCCTTGGTCAACGTTTTTTTCTTCGGCCTTCGTACGGAAGGCCGCTGGACTGCGGAGAACCTCCGTACTGTCCTTTCCGATCCTTATGTGCGGCACCTTTTTTCCTTCACCGCCTTTCAAGCTCTCCTTTCCACGCTCCTCAGTTTCGTTCTGGGCTTTCCCTTGGGATGGTTTCTCACTCGCTATCGTTTCCCGGGAAAGAGCTTGGCGCGGGCCCTCACTTTAGCTCCGTTCGTTCTTCCTCCCATCACCGTGGCCCTCGGTTTTTTCCTCTTTTTCGGAAACACGGGGTACCTAAATAACGCCTTGCGTGCGGCCTTCGGCCTTCGCGAGCCACCCCTGCGCCTTCTTTACTCCCTTTGGGCGATTGTTCTCGCCCATGCCTTCTATAACGCCCCTGTATTCGCGCGCTTCATCCACGCCGCCTGGAGTTCCCTCGACCCCAGTTTGGAGGAGGCTTGCGCGGTGCTTGGAGTTTCCCGGCCCCGGGCTTTTTTTACTGTGACCCTCCCCCTCCTTCTGCCCGCTATTTTTTCCGCGGCCGCGCTTGTGTTCGTCCTCTGTTTTCTTTCCTTTGCCATCCCCCTTTCCCTTGGCGGAGCCCGCTTTGCCACCGTCGAGGTGGGGATCTATCTTTATGCTCGCGTTTACCTTGACTTTTCCCGTGCCGCGGCCCTGGGTTTGGTGCAAGTTTTGGTGACCCTTGGGCTCGCCTATTTCTATGTGCGGGGGAGTGGATTTTTCGGCGGCCGGCAAGGGCGAACCCGTCCTGTCCCCACTTTGCGGTTTCCTTCACGCCCTGCGCATATTCTCTGGATCCTTTGGCTCCTTCTGAGCGCCATGGTTTTCTTGGGGCCCATCGCCTCGGTGGTGGCGGACTCCTTTTCCCGTCCCTTGGGAGGAAAGCCCCCGGGCCTTGCATGGTACCGCACCATTTTTTCTCCCGAGCAGAACCCGTTCATCGGCACTTCTCCGTTGGGAAGCATCCTGGTAAGCCTCGAGGTGGCCGGCCTTTCCACCCTTTTGGCCCTTCTTCTTGGGCTTTCGGTAAGCGGAGCCTTGCGGGTTTTGCGTTCCCGGGCCCTAGAGGCCTTGCTCATGGCGCCCATGGCTGTTTCCTCCGTGGTTTTGGGATTGGCTCTTCTTTTGGCCTTCCGAAATCCGCCCTTTTCCCACCTTCCGGAAAAGTTCTCCCTGGTTTTGGCCCATGGCCTCATGTTCTATCCTTTTGTGGTGCGCATCGTGCGGCCCCTTTGGGAAGGCTTGACCCCTTCCTGGGTGGAAGCTGCCCGTACCCTGGGCGCGAGCCGCGCCCGCGCCTTCCTCACGGTAGAAGTCCCCCTCCTTTCTCAGGCCCTCCTTGTGGCTGGAGCTTTCAGCCTAGCCCTTTCCTTGGGGGAGATGACCGCGGCGGCTATGCTTTCCCGCGGGGAGCTCGTGACTATCCCCCTTGCGATTTACCGCTTCCTTTCCGCTCGAAGATTCGGGGCCGCCTCGGCCATGGCCTCCCTCCTCATCCTCATCACCGTGGCCGCAGTTGCCGTCTGGGAATGGATTGGAGAGAGGAGCCTTCGTGCCTATGGCCAGGCTTGAAGTGGAAAACCTGCAAAAGCGCTTTGGCGAGGTTGTCGCTGTGGATGGCGTTTCCTTCGCCGTGGAAGCCGGCGAAATCCTCGTTCTCCTTGGCCCTTCAGGGTGCGGAAAAACCACGGTTCTTCGGTGCATTGCGGGGCTAGAACGGCCGGACCGCGGAGAAATTCGCCTTGATGGGCGCTCTCTTCTCGGTTTAGCTCCAGAAAAACGTGGCGTGGGATTGGTCTTCCAAAATTATGCGCTTTTTCCGCATCTCACCGTAGCGGGCAATATCGCGTACGGGTTGCGCCACGGAAGGTATCGGCTTTCCCGCCAAACCCGAAAGAAAAAGGTCGCCGAACTTTTGGATCTGGTGGGGCTTTCGGGTTACGAGCAGAGGAAACCTCATGAGCTTTCGGAGGGACAGAAACAGCGGGTGGCTTTGGCCAGGGCGCTGGCGGTGGAGCCGAAAGTTCTCCTTTTGGATGAGCCGCTTTCCGCTTTGGATGCAGCTTTACGGGTGGAGCTGCGCCGGGAGCTCCGCCGCATCCTAAAAGAGCGAGGGACCACTTCTGTGTACGTTACCCACGACCAAGAGGAGGCGCTGGTTTTGGGCGATCGGGTGGGGGTGATGCGGGAGGGGAAACTGGAACAGGTGGACCGGCCGCAGGAACTTTATGAACGGCCGAGAACGTTGTTCGTAGCACAGTTCTTGGGGAGGGCCAATCTCTGGCCCGCCCAGGTTTTGCGCAAGGAGGCCGACAAGGCCCTTGTGGCCGTTTTCGGAGCTCAGCTTGAAGTCGAACCTTTGGGGCCGCTTTCTTCCTCCGAGGTTCTTCTCTTTTTCCGGCCGGAGTGGGTGGAGCTTGGGGAAGGGCCGTTTCTCGCGGAAATCGAGGAAGCGGACTACTTAGGTGATCATTGGGAACTAAGAGGGAAAGTTCACGACTTTCCCGTTCTCCTCAGAACCACGGGAAAGCCTAGCCAATTTGTGCGATTCCGCATCCAACGATTCCTTATCCTGCCAAATGCTAGTTTTTTGAACCATAGTTGAACTTTTTGAAGCGACAAGCAAGCATGTTCCTAAGATAAAAATCCAGAATCGTGAGTAAATACGGAAGACGTAGAAAAACCGGGTAAGTAGTCCCAATTTTAGGCCTAAGTTCTGATCCTCAAGGGCGGGGGAGAGTTTGGTTGTGGAGCCGTTTTCTCCTTCACCGCGTGTCTTCTGCAGCGGCCTCTTGACTCGTTGGAACATCCTTTTGTAATATAAAGTAAGAGGAGGTGAGTGATGCGAAGGGTGACCATTGTGGTGTTGGCAGCGGCGATCCCTGCGTTTGCTGGCACGTTCTTTTTCAAAACCGACCAAATCCTTCTCTACCAGGAACGTGATCGGGCCACACTTCTTTTGGCAAACACATTGGGAGACGTGATCGAAGAAATTGTTCTCACATTTCCAGGTTTGATTCGTTTGGAAGATATTTATGTACATGCAGGGATCATGGAATGTCGCCAAAGTCAGCGCGAGCTGGTGCTCGCGGGCGCCCTTTGGCGGCAGGGTTTTGTGCGGCTTTTGTGGAAGCCCGCCTTCCTCCTTCCTTTAACCATCACTGCTCGATCCGCTACCCAGGAATGGACTCTAGAGGTTTCTAACCGCTTTGTTTACGGAGAACCGGAAATCTTGAAACTGCCGCAAGGGATCTTGGTGGGTAGAAGCGAAAGTATAGGGCAAACGCTATATATTCGTTTCGCCCAACCGGTTACGATCACCTCCGTCTTCGGTATTGGTTGTAGTCCTACCTGGGAAACATCCCATGAGGAGATTATCGTTCATGGGCCATTCCCTCCCGGAAGCATGGTCTTTGTTTCTTGGAATCACCCTGAGGTCCAGGTAAAGGAAGTGGTTTGGGACGATCGCCCTGTGTCTTCCGCACCAATTGGGCCTTGGGAAGTTCTGGACTTGGGTAACGGACGGTTTCGCTTTTCCACTACAGTTGCGCCTGGCACCCAGGTCCTCTGGGATCTAGGTGATGGAACAACCACGACGCAGCGCGATTTCGAACATGTTTATTCGCACGATGGTGAGTATTTGGTTACCCTCGTGCTTTCGGATGCGCAAGGGCAACGGCGCGTGCGCCAAAAGTTGGTAACGGTCGCGCGCCCCTCTTACCCCACTCCGACTTTGGTCAGCCTGCCACCCCATGCTGTTCCGGGCGGTCCGTATGGCCCGTTCGACCTCTGGGCGATATGGGATGAAGAAAGAGGACAATATGTATGGGAAGCTACTGTTTTGTTTGATGCTTCCTCTTCTCAAGCTCCTGGAAGCAGTATTGTGGCATACATATGGGATCTCGGAGATGGACAGCAGATTGTGACCAGTTCCCCCTATCTCAATTACACTTACAAGTTTACGGAGGAAAACCTCCCACCCTATGAAGCGGGTTATCGGAGACTCACCGTGACCCTCACTGTGGTAGATGAATTTGGTCGCACAAGCACCGCTACTACTTACATCCTTTTTTACTGGTGGTGGATTGAGTAACCAAGTCCAGGGCGGCCTGTGTGCCGCCCTTTTTTATTGCTAAAAGCAAGTATGTTTATGCCAAGGTCGGCTCTGGTAATCTTGTGAGAGAAATTTACACACGTTATCAAGACGTCGCGAGGTCTCAGCCTGTTCCCTTAAGCTCCTCTTTTGGGGCTCCCCAGGACTTATTGTGGCCTTACACAGATCAGTCAGTCAACACAAAAATTTTTGCCTGAGCAGAAAGTGTAAAGTGTTCACAATGTTCTCAAAGTGTCTTGCTTCGCAGCCGCAAAGCTCCGCTTTGAAGTGAAAGGCAAAACCTCGGATGGGAAGTGGATGATGGTAAAAACAGAACAGCTAGACCGTTCGCAAAGGGTCGCTGAGATCAGCCCCAATCGGAGCGGGGGCGCGAACGGCCTCGCACGTAAAGCTCCGCGGAGAGGGCAGCCTGGGCGCCCTCCGCCGCGGCGATCACCGCTTGCCGAAATTGCTTACAGCGCACGTCCCCCGCGGCAAAAACACCGGGAACAGGCGTGCGCATGGCTTCATCCACCACCAAACATCCACCTTCCCCAAGGGGGACCTGACCCCCAAGGAAATCCACAATCGGTGCGGTTCCCTGAAGAAGCGGGAAAACGCCATCCACCGGGATAACTTCCTCTTTGTTTCCGCTGGAAATCCGCACCGCTTCCACCTGTTTGTCACCGAGGATTTCCAAAAGCCGAGTGCCCAGGCGAACTTCCACCCTTGGGTGGCGAGAAAGTTCTTCCCAAAGCGCCTCCGACGCAAGGGTTTTGGGCGTAGGGGAGAGGAAAAGGACGCGGGAGGCGAATTGAGCCAGGCTCAAGGCTTCCTCCACGGCTTCGGTGGTGTTTCCCGCGACGGCGACGATTTGATCCCGAAAGAAAGGAGCATCACAGGCGGCACAGTAGCTTACCCCGCGGCCGATGAGGCGTTCTTCACCAGGGAGAAATTGGTTTCGGCCCATGGCCCCGGTGGCCACTATGACCGCCTTCGCTCGGTAAATTCCAAAGGCCGTCCAGATCTCTTTAGGATCTGAGAGAACATCGGCTCGCAGGACTTTTTCTTCGCGAAATTCGGCACCAAAAGATTGGGCCTGGGCGCGAATGCGCCGAACGAGCTCCGCGCCAGAGACTGGGCCGGGAACGCCAGGAAAATTCTCAATTCTTTGAGCACGTCCGGCCGCACCGGACTCAATTCCCTTGTCAAGAACGAGGGTGCGGAGACCCGCGCGGGCGGAATAAAGCGCCGCCGTCGCTCCAGCCGGCCCGCCGCCCACAACGACTATCTCATAGAGATCCGCATCCATGATCAGCCCCAAAGTTCGGAAACAAGGAGAAACGCCCGCCGCAAATGGGGAATGACGATGGAGCCGCCCACCACCAGGCCCACCGCCAAGGCCTCTACCACCTCCTCTTTGGTTGCGCCCTGTTCTTTAGCCTGAATGAGGTGATATGAGATGCAATCGTCGCACCGCAAAACTAAAGAAGCTACCAACCCCAAAAGCTCTTTGGTTTTCCGGGGCAGGGCCCCGTCCTCGTACACCTGGGAATCCAGGGCGAAGAAACGCTTGATGGGAAGATTGGCCTCCCCGAGAACCAAGGCATTGAGGTGCTCCCGTTCCCGCTCAAATTCCTCTCGCTTGCCCATATTTGCTCCTAGCTTGTGTACCGCAAAGTTTAGTTTCTCTCGAGGCAGCTTTGTCCCAAACACCAACGACACTCCAACGGTTTTCCTTTGGCACTTAGCAGAAGGTTTTTTCGCTTGCGAGGCACGTTCCACTCGAAACTTTTTGGGCCAAATTCTGAGATAGCGTACGAACCTGTTCTTCCTCCTGCAGACCGGGATGGCCAGGCACATCCACCAGGCCCAAAAGTTCCGCGTCAAGCGAAGCCAAGGCCTCTTGAAAGTGGCGGGTTGCTCCGCCGGCCCAACCGTGGGAGCTCAAGAACAAGACAAAGCGAACCGGGGGTTTAAGGGCTCGAATAAGATCCAAAACGAAGGCGGCAAGAGGATGGAGCCCACCCAATACCGTGGGCGCCCCAAATACAAGTGCGCGGCTGTCCACAAGCTCGGCGCACAGCGCCCCCAAATCGGCGCGAACCAAGTCGTACACGGTCACCTTCACCCCGGCAGCTTGAAGGGAATCCATCGCAATTTGAATGAGCTTTTCCGTGGCCCCCCACATGCTCACGTAGGCGATGAGGACCTTGGGCTCGGTCTCTCCAGCCGTCCATTTTTCGTACCAGGTCAAAATCGGCATGGGATCAAACCAAATTGGGCCGTGGCTTGGGGCAATGATAGCGGGCTTGAGCTCCAAGGCTTTGGCTAAGGCCCGCTGGGCTGCCCGCCGATAGGGCATCATGATCTCCCCAAAATAGCTTTTCGCGAGTTTCTCGATATCCGGGACACCATCGGCATAAAAGCCCTTCGCCGTATGGGCGCCAAAGAAGTCACATGGGAAGAGGATTCGGCCTTCAGGGAGGAAGGTGAACATCGTCTCTGGCCAATGCACAAAGGGAACCTCAACGAAGTGCAAGGTTTTCCCGCCGAGATCGAGGGAATCCCCGTCCCGCACGATTTCCATACGTTCCGGGGAAAGATGGTAAAGCCTTAAGGCCATTTCCCGGCCCTTTTCGGTAAGGAGGACCTTGGCCTTGGGCGCGTGCGCAAGAATCCAAGGAAGAGCTCCGGCATGATCGGGCTCGGCATGGTTCATAATGACGTAGTCCACTGTGGTTGGATCCACTACCGCGGAGATCTTTTGCCAAAGGTCCTCTTCAAACCCAGGGTTCACCGTATCGATGAGAGCCGTGGCTTTCTCGCCCACTACGAGGTAGGCGTTATAAGAGGTACCTTGAGGAAGAGGGATTAGTGCATCGAAGATTTTTCGTTCCCAGTCCTTGACGCCCACCCAATACACGCCCGGGATGATTTGCCAGGACATCCCTATCTCCCTTCTACTGGGCCACGTATCCGCCGTCGGCTACCAAGGCGTGCCCGGTGACGAAACTTGCATCATCGGAGCACAACCATAAGACGACTCGGGCGATCTCCTGGGGCCTTCCCATCCTTCCCAGAGGAGTGTTTGCGGTGAGGCTAGCTTCCAGCTCCGGGTGCGTGGAAAGAAGGCGGTCCACCATGCTCGTATGGATCACTCCGGGACAGACGGCGTTGATCCGAATTCCCTGCTTTGCGTATTCCAAAGCGGCGGTTTTGGTTAGTCCTATGACGCCGAACTTGGAAGCCACATAGGCCGGAAGCCCAGGAAAGCCCACGAGTCCGGCGACCGAAGAAATATTGACGATGACTCCGCCTCCTTGTTGCAGCATCTGGCGGATTTCATAACGCATGCAAAGCCAGACTCCCTTCAAGTTGATCGCAATAACGCGATCCCAGTTTTCCGTAGAACACTCCGCAGTAGGAGCCATTTGTCCCTCGATGCCAGCATTGTTCACCGCGCAGTCGAGCCGACCAAAGACGCTAACAGTTTTTTCCACCAGCGCTTTTACCTCCTGCTCCTGAGACACATCCGTGCGCACAAACACAGCCTCGCCCCCGGCTTTGCGTATTTCCTCGGCCGCGCGTTCGCCCGCTTCCTCCTGGACGTCTGCGAGCACCACCTTGGCCTTTTCCTGGGCAAAGCTTTGCGCGATGGCCAAACCGATGCCGGACGCAGCTCCCGTCACCAATGCTACCTTCCCTTCAAAACGGCTCCCCATCTTCCCCTCCTTTTCCAGCCAAGGTCTTTTCAAGCTCGGAAAGGAGCCCCAAAAGACGCAGGTGGGCGCCCTCTCCAATTTCCTCCTTTTCATGCTGGTCAAAACGCTCTACAAGTTTTTTATGTCCCTCCGTGTCCAGAACACCATCTGCCATGGGAAAGAGGACCGTGTCCTCCTTTTCGATGTGGGCGCGGAGCAGGGAAATATAGGAATACGCCGCCTCGCGGAAGCTTCGTCGGGCCTCCTCTTTTGAGAGATCAGCCGCGCATTGGCGCATTTGCCTTATGAACCCTCGCCCCATTTCATGTTCCATCAGCATGACCCCAATGGGGCCACCTTCAACGGGGATTCCCCGCCGTTCCAACTCGGGAAATAAGATTCCTTCTTCCTTTCCGTGATGGCAGCGATCGGCAAACTCGCCAAAGAACTGCAAAAGTTGGGCAATCCGTTCTGGTTCAAGCGACTCAGCCTGGGCTAACTTGCGTGTGACCCGCTCAAGGAGCGCAAGACCCCTCTCGATCACCTGGTGTTCCTCTTGGAGAATTTCGGTCGCGCGGTGCATCCTTCCTCCTTCATCCGCTGACCCTGAGCTTTTTCTCCTCCTTCAGGATCTGAGCCAGATCATCTTTGGGATCGCCGATCAGACGGAGATCGTATTCTTGCTGCAGGATTGTGAGGATTTCCTTGTTAATCCAAGCGGGAAGGACGGGGCCAAGGTAAATTCCTTTGATTCCCAAAGAAAGAAGGGACCAGAGAATGGCCACGGCTTTCTGCTCCATCCAGGAGATCACGAAGGAGACTGGAAGTTCGGTTGGGGACACCCCAAAGAGCTGGGCAAGTTCCTGGAGGAGCTCCACGGCAACAATAGCGTCATTGCACTGACCGAGGTCAATCAGACGCGGGATTCCTTCGATTTGCCCAAGCGGAAGGTCGTTGATGCGGAACTTGCCGCAGGCGAGGGTGAACACGAGCGTGTCTTCGGGAAGAAGTTGCGCGAGTTCTCGGTAGTAACTACCTCGCGGATGCGGCGAATCACAGCCGCCGATCAGGAAAAAACGCCGGATTTGACCGGCCCCCACGAGCTCTTTTAGGCGCTCCTTGTAGGGAAGAAGTGCTCTAAGGGAAAATCCGGTCCTCAAAGTAACTTCGCCTGGTTCTTCCGGAAGTTCAGGGAGGCTCAAGGCTTTCTCGATGAGGGGGCGGAAGTCGTACTCGGGAAGGTAAGCTACGTTGGGGAGCTTCGCTGGGCCAATGGTGAACATGCGGTCCTGGTAGTCCTCCTTGGGAAGGAGGATGCAGTTGGATGTGCCCAAGATGGCCCCAGGGAAGCGGGAAAAGAGCGCGCGCTGGTCAAACCAGGCTTTCCCGAGATTGCCCGCGAGATGGGGAAACTTCCGTAGACCGGGATAGCCGTGGGCGGGAAGCATCTCCGAATGGGTATAAACGTTTATACCCATGCCCTCCGTTTGTTTCAGGAGCTCGTGGAGGGCTTTGAGCCCATGCCCGGTCACCAGGATTCCGGGGCCTTTCCTCGTTCCTGTGGGAACTTCCGTGGGGGTGGGCTCCCCGAAGGCCTCGATGTGGGCGCGCTTAAGGAGCCGCATAGTGCGGAGGTTCATTTCGCCTGCTTCCAAGGCCAGATCCAAAAAACTTTCGGCATCAAAGTTCACGTTGGTTAAGGTGGAATAGAGGGCACGCTCCAAAAATGCTCCAATTTCCGGATCGTCATAGCCGAGCTCCCGAGCATGGTAAAGATAGGCGGAGATTCCTTTGAGAGCGAATATCAGGTTGTCCTGGAGCCGGTTCACCGTGGGAGCCTTGCCGCACACGCCATGCGTGGTACAGGCCAGCCCGCTCAGAGCTTGGGAGCACTGGTAACAGAACATGTGCAGCCCGCCTTGCCTCTCAACCTGCAGGTCCCTCATCCAGGAGCCTCCTTTCTCCTTCCAAAGTCTTGATGCGGGTGATGTCCTGGGTCACCTCCAACGTACCCAGGTACTCGCCATTCCTTCCCCAAACGGGGAAGTACCGGATGTGCACGAACCTCCCCTGGAAGTGGATCCAGAACTCCGCCACCTCCCGCTTTTTCTCCCGAAACTCCCGGAGGATCCGTTCCACCACCGGCAGGCTCTTCTGAGGGTGGCAGTTCTGGACCTTCCTTCCGATCACCGCGGGCGTGCGCACGAAAATCCGGTCTTTCGTGGAGTTGAAATAGCGCACGGTGTCGTCCTTGTCCACGAAGGTGATGTCCACGGGAAGCGTGTTGAGGATCGCCTCAAGCTCCTCCGGCGTGAGATCGCCTGTGGGGAAACGAAGGCGGATTTCGGCAGCCGGCGCGGGAGCGAAACCTGCCGTAGCCTGCGCGGCGGGAACCGGTGCAGGCGGGACGGGAGGAGTAAAGCAGCAGTACCCAATTTCATCGAATTGAGCGCGCAAGGAAGGCCACTCTTCCTCCGGCACCACCCGCAGCGCTGTAGGAAAGAGGATGCGATTTTCCTTGAAGAAGTGGGAGGAAAGCATCTCCGCTAGGGCCACGGCCAGCTCTTTTAGGCGCGGCCCTTCGGCCGACTGAATCTCCTTCTTGAGGGCGCGGATCTCCTGGTGCTCGCTCCACATCACCCGGGGCGGCTCGACGATTCCGTGCTTTTCCAGGACAGGGAAAAGGACGTTCTCCTCCCGGAGGTAATGCTTTTCCGACTCCCGCAGATGTTCGCGGATGTGCCTGATTTCTTCTTGGTTATTCGTGTTCACAGCGCGGTTTAGGTGTTCTGAAATGCGGAGAAGTTCGCGGTGCTCGGCCATGAGGATCCCGATGGGGTGCCACGCGGGGGCCAAGGGCTCTTCTTTTTCCAGGGATTCACGGAAAAGCTCAAGGTGGAGATCGCAAAGCTTTCGGATCTCCTCAGGGCTTATTCCCTCGGAGACAAGCTCACCCTCGATTTGGGCGATCTCCCATGGGGTGATATTTCCTACCGCCCGGCGGAACTCCTCCCTGAGGGCAGACAAAGGTTCCCCGGCATGAAGCCGGCGCAAAATTTCCTTTAACGCTTCCTTACGGTGGGAACTTATGAGCTCGCTCATCCTTCCTCCTTTGGGGTGCGGTGCGCCACCTCTGCGAGGGAGGTCTCTTCCAGGAAAGCGATGATGCGGTCGCGCAGGGGGTCCCAAACGGGGAAGAGGGGGCATTCTGGGTCGCCCGGGCAGGGTTCCGGCTCGAAGGGGCAATCCTGGAGGGCTCTGGGGCCCTCCACGGCGAGGATGATGTCCCGCAGGGCGATTTCTTCCGCGGGTTTGGCCAGGGAGACGCCTCCGCCGCGACCGCGGGCGCTCACCAAAAGGCCATGGCGGACCAAAAGGGAGACGAGTTTCCCCAAGTAAGCGGGGGGGATGCCAGTGGTTTCGGAAAGGGAGGTAATAGAAACGAAACCTTGTCGGCGAGCGAGCTCGCCGAGGGCGATCACCGCGTACTTGGTGGAGAGAGTGAGGCGCACCGTTTACCCCGATATTCGGATCTTTTTGTCGCCTTTAGCTTAGCCGGAGCAACGGAAAAAGTCAAGGGCCCGTGCGGGGCTCCCGTCGGGGAAGGGGCCTCCGGGCGCACCCGGGCGGCCGGCTCGGGCCAAGGGATCCCCTATCACCCGCAGGGTACGGCTTACCGTTGCTCCCTTCCGGGCCTGGCGGGGTTCACCGGCCTGCGTCGCAGGGGGCTCGGCCGTCATCGCCTCCACGTTCCCCGGGCCGCTTCCGCCACCCCACCTCTCGGGGAACCCATGGGCTCCACGTAAAGCGGGTTTTGGATTCAGGGGACCGCTAACCCCCCACCCTGCACGGGCCTGGCGGAGGGGGCGGGATTTGAACCCGCGGCACCCTTTTGGGGTGCACCTGCTCTCCAGGCAGGTGGTTTCGGCCGCTCGCCCACCCCTCCGTAGTTGGAGCTTACAGATAAACCCCGTGTCCCTCAACCAAAACCTTGCCCCAAAAAGCATCCCCATCTGCCAAGAGGGCTATCCGAAAAGAGGACGCAGCACAAGCCAGGCTAAAGCGCCCACAAGGCCGGAAATGGTAGGGGTAAGAACCCAACCCAAAACGATGGTCAAAACCTGGCGCAGGTTCACCGCGGAAACCCCCTTCACGAGGCCAACTCCAACCACCGCGCCCACGACGGCCTGGGAGGAGGAGACGGGAACGCCCAAAAACGTGAAAAGCTGCAAAACCGCGGCCTGGGAGGCCAGAGCGAGGAGAGCTGGCCATGTTCCCACCTGCACGAGCTTTTGCCCCACGGTCTCCATCACCGGCCGGGAATAGGTGAGAACTCCCAAAGCGATGCTCCCTCCGCCGATGAGGCCCGCCATAGCAGGGGAGAGAATGCCCGCTCCAACGAAAACGCCGGTCACGTTGGCCACGTTGTTTGCGCCCAAGGCATAAGCTCCCCAAATCCCCATAAGGATGAGGCCGAAGCGGGCCAAACGGTCCAGGGCCTCAAGCCCAAGCCCCACCCGAAAAAGGAAAGGGGTGAAAAGGCGAGAAAGGAGAAAGGCGAAAATGAGGGCTCCCAGGGGAGAAGCAACCCAAGAAATAACGATGCGACCAAACACTCCCCAGTCCACGGTTTTTCCGGTAACCAAGGCCACGCCCACAATGGCCCCTACAGCTGCCTGGGAGGTGGACACAGGAAGGCCGCGCCAGGTCATCACGGTCACCGTGAGGCCCGCGGCCAAGGCCACACAGAACGCGCCACCAAGGCCGTGCCCGGCCAAGGCGCTGTACGTTCCCATCCCGGCTTGTCCCGAGAGATACGCGCCGAGGATGACAAAAACGGAGGTGAGGAAGACCGCGGTGCGGAAGCGCATGGCACCCACGGTGACCGCGAGGCCGCACACGTTGGCCGCGTCGTTGGCGCCCAACGACCAGCCCATGAAGAGGGCGGGAATGATGGCCCACATACCTTATGGTTGACTTTATACTCTTTGGTGGGCTTTGAGTAAAGGGGCAAAAAGAAACTGCGCCCGGCAGGACTCGAACCTGCGGCCTGCCGCTTAGGAAGCGGCCGCTCTGTCCTACTGAGCTACGGGCGCAGCAAAAACCATCTTACCGCGGAATTAGGGTTGGGAAAAGATGAGCTCCGGTCGCGTACACATCGTGCCCCGAAGCTTTCCCCGCAGGTAACGCACCTCCACTTCCGTCCCTGGCTCAGTTTTCCGGTAAATCTCCTCGCTCACCATGAACCGCTGCGTCCGGGTCTCCCCGTTTTCGGTGAGTTCCACAATGAGGTAATAAACCTCCTCGCTTACCCTAACAACCTTCGTCTCCGGCTTGGACCCAGGGCAGAGGGGGCAACCGCCTACCACAACCGTCTGTTCCCGTTCCACTGTCCCCACCGTCTTTCCCACCACTTTTCCCCGTAAGTCCACCAGTTCGGTCTGGGCGCAGTCGGTCACGGTGAGGTAGCCCACAACTGCAATCGCTCCCAAAAGGGCAATTAGGAGAAAAAGTTGAAACGGCCCCATAGCGCAAAGAGGATAACGCCGAAACCCTACCTTTGCCAAGAGGGAGGTTAAACTTTGGGCTGATGGAGATTCTCGAGGGGCTGACCCCAGAGCAAAGGGAGGCTGTGACCCACGGGGCTGGTCCTCTCCTCGTTTTGGCCGGGGTAGGGACGGGAAAAACCACGGTCATTGCGCGCCGCATCGCTTATCTCATCGCCCAAGGTTTTGTTAAGCGGCCAAGCCAGCTCCTCGTTTTCACCTTCTCCAACCAAGCGGCGGAGGAAATGCTCGACCGCGCTTTCGAGTGGATCCGCTATGCCGCGCTGGACGCGTGGGTGGCCACGTATCACTCCGTGTGTGAAAGGATTCTCAGGGAAAACGCGCCTTTGGCCGGCCTTCCCCCGGATTTCAAGATCCTCGATGAGTGGAGCCAGCGCGTGTTTCTCCTTGATCACCTCACGGAGTTGCCGCTTCATAAATTGCGGCCCCAGGCCTTTCGTCGCCCCCTTTCCTTCCTCACGCCAGTTTTGGCCTTTATCAGCCGGGCCAAGGATGAAGCCATCCCACCAGAAGAATACCGACGCTGGTGGGAAACCCACGAGGGTTCTCTCGCCCCCGACGAGCGCGAACTGCATCGGGAACTCTGCGCGATTTACGAGGCCTATCAAGAGCTTTTGCTGCGGGAAGGGATGGTGGATTTTGGGGACCTCATTTTGCGCACCGTGGACCTTTTCCAGCGCCATCCCGGGCTTCTTTCTGAGTACCACGAGCGTTTTCCCTACGTTTTGGCCGACGAATTCCAGGACACAAGCCGGGCGGAATTGCGCTTGGTGACCCTTTTGGCCGGGCACGGAAATGTCACGGTGGTGGGCGATGACGACCAGGCCATTTACGGATTTCGCGGCGTTCCCTGGGATAACCTCCTCGCCTTCCTCCGGGCTTTCCCCCAAAGCAAGGTGGTGGTGCTCACCCAGAATTTCCGGTCCACGCAGAAGATTTTGGACTGCGCCATGCGGCTCATTCGTCAAAACGCCTATCGCTTGGAAGCCCTCTCCATCCGGGGGGAGATCCCTCAAGCGATCACCAAAGAGCTGCATTCCGCTTTTGGGGAGGGTTCACCTCCTCTGCACCGGCATTTCCCCACCGTCTCCGAGGAAGCGGAGTACGTGGCGCAAAAAATTAAGGAGCTGCATAGCCAAGGCGTTCCGTATAGGGAAATCGCTGTGCTTTATCGGAACCGCTACCGGCCCGAGCCGTATTTGCGGGCCCTTTCTGAAGCGGGGATTCCCTGGGTCCTCGTGGGCGGTTACCGGGCTGGTCTTTTCGATCAGGAGGAAATCAAGCTCATCCTCTCCTTCTTGCGGGCCCTCGCGGACCCCCGGGATGACCAATCCCTCTACCACCTTTTGGGCTCGCCCATCTACCGCCTCAATGGCGAGGAGCTCGCTGAACTCACCGCCCTTTCCCAGCGGACCCACCGGCCGTTGCGGGCGCTTCTTGCGGAAGCCGTGGAAAAGGGCGAGCTTTCCGCGGAAGGGCTCGCTACGGCGAAACGGGCCCTCGAGGATCTTCAGGCCTGCGAGGAGTTGGCAAGAAGCTCGCCCACCGGCCAAGTGCTTTATCACTTTTTGGTGGAGCGCACGGGTTACTTGTCGCGCCTCGCTCAAGAAATTTCGCCCCGCTCGCGGCGGGCTTTGGAGCATATCGCCGCTTTCTTTGAGGAAGTGATCCGCCGCTTCGAGGAGGTGGCCCGCTACGACCGCGTTCCTTGGTTCGTGCGTTATGTGGAGGAACTTCGGGAGCTGGGTTGGAATCCCATGGTGGGTGAGGCTGAGCCCGGGGTGGATGCCGTGCAGGTGATGACCTTCCACCAGGCCAAGGGCCGGGAATTCGAAGCGGTTTTCCTCACGGGCCTTGTGGAGGATTTCTTCCCCGGCCGGCGGCAAAGGCCGACTTTTTCCCTGCCCCAGGATCTTGTCCTCGAGGATCTTCCGCCGGATGTGGCCCACCTTGAGGAGCAGCGCCGTCTTTTCTACGTGGGCATGACCCGGGCCAAGCGCTACCTCTTCCTCCTTTCTTCCGATGATTACCGCCTCCCTGGCGAGGAGCCGCGCCGAAGACCCGCCAAAATCTCCCGGTTCGTGGTGGAGGCCTTGGGCGAAGAGGCCCTAGGTCCCCGCGCTCCGGAAACTCCGCCCCTTTTTAGGATCACGCGCGCTGCCAAGGCGCCGGAACCGGTGTTGCCCGAAAAAAGCCCGGGCTCCCTCCAGCTTTCCTTTAGGCAAGTGGACGACTGGCTCACCTGCCCCCTCAAGTACAAATACGTTCATGTCTTGCGTGTGCCCATTCGGCTACATCCCACGGTGATTTTGGGTAATGCTGTACACCAGGCCATTCAGGCTTATCACTTGGCGAAAAGGCAGGGCCGAAGCCTCCCCCTTTCCGAGGTTATTGCCGTATTTGACCGGGCCTGGCGTTCCGAGGGGTTCCTTTCCGCTGCCCACGAAGAGGAGCTTCACCGCTACGGCGAAGAAGCCCTCCAAAATTTCTACGCCTTTGAGGAAGCGGAGGGCAGCCGCCCCACGTTTGTGGAGCAATATTTCGCGTTTGAGGAAAACGGGGTGAAAGTCATCGGCTATTGGGATCGGGTGGATCGCCGGCGCGATGGCGCCCTCATCATCGATTACAAAACTTCCGAAGCCAAAGTGGAGTCCGCGGATCGCCGGGTCCAGGAATCCCTCCAGATGGCTATCTATGCTTTGGCCTTTGAGCGAACCTTTGGCGAAAGGCCCAAGGAACTGCAACTTCGGTTCCTCACCCCCGAGGTGGTGGTGGGAAGGGCAGAGCCCAGCGATCGCCTCCTGAAAGGAGCTTGGGAAGCGATCATGGAAGCAGCGGAGGGCATTCGTCGCGAGGATTTTGCGCCCAAACCTTCTTATTCGGCTTGCCGGCCCTGCGCCTACCGGACCATCTGCCCTGCCGCCCTGCCTGTTTAGAGGCGAAGCCTTACAATTCCGGCTCGTGAGGAGGAAGGGTTGAAGCGGGAACCCTGCGGAGAGCTGCGGGAAAAAGATGTGGGCCGAAAAGTTGTACTAGCCGGATGGGTGGATGCCGTCCGCGATTTCGGGAGCCTCACCTTCGTGGATTTGCGCGATTCCTCGGGGATTGTGCAGCTTGTTTTTCGGGGTGAGCCCAAAGCCCGGGAGCTTTCCCGTGAGGATGTGATCCGGGTGGCGGGTACGGTGGTCCGCCGGGAGAATCCCAATCCCGCCTTGCCCACCGGCGGCGTGGAAGTAGCCGTGGAAACCCTGGAGATCCTCGCCAAGTCCAAGCCCCTTCCCTTCCTGCCCGAGGAGGAAGTGAAAGCAAGCGAAGAGACACGGCTTCGCTACCGCTTTTTGGATCTGAGGCGGCCGCGGATGCAGAGAAACTTGCGGCTCCGCCACAAAGTTTGTCTTGCCATTCGGCAGTATCTCGATGCCCATGGGTTCATCGAGGTGGAGACGCCCATGCTCACCCGCTCCACACCCGAGGGCGCCCGCGACTTCCTCGTTCCCAGCCGCCTTGAGCCGGGAAAGTTCTATGCTCTTCCCCAATCCCCCCAGCTTTTCAAGCAAATCCTCGTGTGCTCCGGCGTTGAGCGCTATTTCCAAATCGTCCGCTGCTTCCGCGACGAGGACCTCCGCGCCGACCGCCAGCCCGAGTTCACCCAGCTGGATATGGAAATGGCTTTCCTCGAGGACCCGGAGGAGCTTTTTGGGCTCCTTGAAGGTTTGGTGGCTCATGTGTTTCGGGAAACACTTGGCGTTGAGATTTCCCGGCCTTTCCCGCGCCTTCCCTACGAGGAGGCCATGGATCGCTACGGCTCCGATAAGCCCGATTTGCGTTTTGGGATGGAGATCGTGGACCTCTCTTCCGTTTTGGGTGGGGCGGGTTTTCGGGTATTTGCGGAGGCGCTGGAGCAGGGCGGGGTCGTGCGGGGCCTGCCCGTTCCGGGAGGAGCTGATCTTTCCCGCTCGGAACTGGGGAAACTCGAGGAAGCGGTGAAAAAGGCGGGACTAGGCGGGATCGTTTGGCTCAAAGTGGCCGAGGGAATTCAGTCTCCCCTGAGCAAATACGTTTCAGAGGAGGTTTTGCGGGAAGCCGCCTGCCAGGCCGGCTTGAATTCTGGGGATCTCCTTCTCATCTGTGCTGGCCCCAGGAAGCTCGTATCCCAGGCCCTGGGGGAGCTTCGGGTAAGAATTGCCAAGGAGCGCGGGCTCATCCCTCAAGACCGCTGGGCCTTGGCTTGGATTGTGGATTTCCCTCTCTTTAAGCTCTCCGAGGAGGGCCGGATTGAGTCCGAGCATCACCCCTTTACATCTCCCAAGGACGAGGATCTTCCGTTTTTGGAAAGCGATCCCCTTCGGGTGCGCGCCAAGTGCTATGATCTTGTGCTGAACGGTGTGGAACTTGCTTCCGGCTCCATCCGTATCCATCGGCGGGACCTTCAAGAGAGGATTTTCAAGATTTTGGGGATCGGCCCAGAGGAGGCGGAGCGACGGTTTGGCTTTTTCCTCCGGGCTTTGGAGTACGGTGCGCCCCCCCATGGCGGGATTGCCTTCGGGCTGGACCGGTGGGTGATGATGCTCGCCGGCGAGAACTCCATTCGGGAAGTAATTGCCTTCCCCAAAACGGCCACAGGCGCCTGCCCCCTTACGGGTGCGCCGGCTGAAGTGGACGAAGAGCAACTTCGGGAGCTCCACATCAAACTCGACCTCTGATGGCAAGGGTGCGGCTTGCGCTTTTTGGCGTTTTGGTTGTTTTGGGGCTGATGTTTTTGGTGGGGGCGCTCCGGGGGACCGAATTCCGCGGCGGAAAGCCTTTCCCACCCTTCGACTCCGGCGGTTTGGGCCCGACCGAACCCTCCCTTCCCATGCCTATGGATTGGTTTCTGGATCTTTTCCGGTTCCTTATTTTTGCCGGTGTGATCTTCGTGGTTTTTGGCCTCATCCTTTCCAAGCGCTTCCGCAAGCAGTTCCTTTACCTTCTTTTTGCCCTGGGGATCATGGCCCTCCTTTTCCACTACCTTCCCTTGCGGCTGGAAATCCCGGAGAGGGTGGAAGTGCCTCTCTCCTCTCCCTCTCAAGGAGAGCCGACTGCTCAGGCAGAACCGGTTCCTCAGGCGCCCAGATGGGCCCCTTATTTTGCCGCTTTAGTTGTAGCCTGTATTTTGGCGATCGTTCTTGGTCTGCGACTAGGTGATGCTTTGGAACGGCGAAGAAAAAGGGAGGCCATTCGTGAGGCGGTGCAAGAGGCGTTCGAGGAGCTTCGCAGCGGAGCCCCTGTTTCCGACGCCGTCCTTCGCTGCTGGATGCGCATGGTAGAGATCCTTTCCAAAAAATCGGGGACGAAGGACCGGCCCAGTCTCACCGCTCGCGAGTTCGCGGAAAATTTGAGGAAACTTGGATTTCAGCACGAAGCCATAGAGGTTTTAACCGAGCTTTTCGAGGAGGTGCGTTACGGACGCAAGGAAAGCGCGTCAAGGCGGGAAAGGGCCATGGCGGCCCTGGCCGCGCTGGAGCGGGCTTACTCCTAGGGCGCAGCGTCTCTTCCTTATTTCGGGTTTAGCTTTGGTCTTCTTCCTCCTTTTCCTGTCCTTGCCCGATGTGGTTCGGGATGTCATTGTGGATCCTGCCTTGCGCATTTTTCTCATCTTAGATGCGCTTCCTCAGGGCCTTGTTTGGCTCTTGGTTCTTTTCCTTTTGGGCTTTTTGGCGCTTAAATTCTTCCGCGTCTTTGGGGCGAGGACTCAGCGGAAAGAGAAAAAAGGGCTTTCTTCTCCCCTTTTCCTTAGGGACCTCGTTTTTCTTCTTCGGCGGGCCCGCTATTCGCCTTGGGCTAGGCGGGCGGTGCGCTCGCGGCTTGCGCGGATCGCCGTAGCCCTGCGTACAGAACGGGAGCCCATTTCCCCGGATCGGGCTTGGGAGGAAATTCGGAGCGGGCACTGGCCTAAAGATCCTGTCCTTTCCCGCTTTCTTCGCGGCGAAGGAGGCGAAAACTTTCTCCAAGAGCTCGAGAGAGCCCTGGATTCGCTTTATCGTTACGCCAAAGGGGGCGAACTGTGACCATCGAGGAACTGCGAACGCGGGCAGAAGCTGTTTTGGAAGAGGTGGAAGAGGTCATCGTGGGGAAGCACGAACCCCTTTCGTTGATTTTGGCGGCCATTATCGCAGGTGGTCACGTTTTGATTGAGGACTACCCGGGCCTGGCGAAGACTCTCGCGGCCAGATGTCTGGCCCAGGCTTTGGGTCTTTCCTTTCGGCGCATCCAATTCACTCCCGATCTTCTTCCCGCGGACATCGTGGGAACGCACATCTTCCGGCGGGATGAGGGAAAATTTGAATTCCAGCCTGGGCCAATCTTTACCCAGATCCTCCTTGCGGATGAGATCAACCGCGCTACCCCCAAAACCCAATCCGCCCTCCTTGAGGCCATGCAGGAAAACCAGGTCACGGTGGAGGGGACGACATATCCTTTGCCCCAGCCTTTCGTGGTTTTGGCAACCCAAAATCCCATCGAATACGAGGGGACCTTTCCCCTTCCCGAGGCCCAGGTCGATCGTTTCCTTATCCGCGTTCGGTTCGGCTACCCGGATAAGGACGAGGAAGTGGAGATCCTCCGGCGGCGCATCGCCCGCGGTTCAGAGGAGATCCATGTTCGCACCATATCCTCTGCGGAAGAAGTTCTGGCCATGCGCGCGGCCGTGGAAACCGTTTATGTGGACCCCGATCTTCTTCAGTACATGGCGGATCTTGTCGTGCGGACGAGGCGACATGCCGCTTTGAGCCTGGGAGCGAGCCCCCGCGGCACCTTGGCCCTTTTGCGCATGAGCCGGGCCTGGGCCGCCCTCCATGGCCGCGATTTCGTCACCCCGGACGACGTGAAAGCTGTGGCCATTCCTGCCCTAAGCCACCGCCTCATCCTCTCCCCCGAGCTTTGGACGAAGGAAACCCGAGCTGAGGATATTGTGGCGGAAATCCTGTCCCAGACCCCTGTTCCCAAAATCCCCGCATGATTTGGAGCAAGGCCCGGGTGGAGTTTTTGGCTTTCCTTTTCCTCGTGGGGCTCGGGTTAGCCCTGCGGCATCCCGGCCTTTTGGTCCTGGCGATTCCCCTTGCTTGGCACTTCGCCCTGGGGGTGGCATTTGCACCGGGGAATCCCCAGCGAAAGCTGAAATGCGAGCGCACCGTTCAGCCCAGGAGGGTTCGGGAAGGCGAGGAGATCCGCGTTTCGCTTGCGTTGCGGAATGAGGGAAAGGAAGCTTTCGAGGTTTTCATGGCTGACCAAGGCTTTCCCGGCTTCACGTTGGTGGACGGTCGCCCCTGGGAGACCCGCCTCCTCAGGCCCGGGGAGAGTTTCGATCTCGCGTATACCGTGCGGGCCACGCGCGGCGTTTATCGGTTTTCCGCGGTGACGGTGGAGGTGAAGGGCCCCCTTGGTCTTTTGCCCTGGCGGGGGGAGATCCCTTGCCCTGCGGAGGTCGTGGTGCTTCCGCGTTATGAGGAACTTTCGCGGCTGGAGCTTCCCGCAAGGCGCACCCTACCCATTCCCGGAACTACTCGGGCCCGCCGCGGCGGCTTAGGGTTGGAATTTTATGGCATCCGGGAATTTCGCCCCGGAGACGAGACCAAAAGGATCGCGTGGAAAGCCTTTGCCCGCCGGGGAATTCCCGTGGTAGTGGAATACGAAGAAGAGCGGGCAGCGGACGTGGCCATCGTTTTGGATGTGCGAGCCAAGGCCTATCGGGGCGCAGCTCCCGAGCTTTTCGATCACGCGGTGCGGGCCGCTGCGGCTTTGGCCCACTACCACCTTCGCCAGGGACACCGGGTCGGGCTTCTCAAGTACGGCGCTTATCTGGACTGGGTTTTCCCTGGCTACGGGAAAAGGCACGAGGAAAGAATCCTTCGCGAGCTGGCCGAGGCCCAGCTTGGGGAATCCGAGGTTTTCGAGGAACTTGGACGCCTTCCCACGCGCCTTATCCTCCCAGGATCTCTCATCATCCTTGTTTCCCCGCTTGTTCTCGGCGATGAGGAAGTGATCGGGAAGCTTGTGGCCCGAGGATATCGAGTTTTTGTGGTCGTTCCCGATCCCGCCTCTGCTCTATTGCTGGGGATGGAAGAAAGTGCGGAGGCGGAGCTTAGCCGGCGTATTTTGGGCCTGGAACGGTGGACCCTTTTGCGGAGGATCCGGCGGACCGGCGCTACGGTTTTGGAGTGGGATGTGCGGCAGCCCTTGGCGCCGCTCGTGCGGAGAATAAGGCCAGGTTTTAGGGTATGGCGCTGATTTTTGCTTGGTCCGCAGCGTTTTTGGCCTGGGCTGGGAGCGCCTTCCCTACCGCCGTTTTTTGGCTTACCCTTCTCCTTCCCCCGCTTTTTTGTACCCTTGGATACTTCTTGCGCCGCCAAGCCTTTTGGATTCTTGGATTTGTTGGCCTTGTTGGATTAGCGATGGAACTCGCCATTGTGGGAAAATTTCTCCTTGGCCTCGGAACGCTAGCTTTAGCCCTTTTCTCCTGGGATTTTGCGGAATTTTCGCGCTACCCTTCTTCGGAGGAAAAGGAAATTTGGCGGATGAAGCTCCGCGCGCTGTGCTGGTCCGCCGGGGCGATTGGGAGCGGCCTAGTTTTGGCAGTTGCCGCTTCTTTCCTCCGGTTTTCCCTGAACTTTTGGGTTTTACTTGGTGCGCTTGTGTTTCTCTGGCTTTTGCTTCGCCTTTGGCTTAGGGAAATGCAGAACCTTTATGGTGCCGAGGCCAAAGGGAAGCGGTCCTTATCCCGGCCGACGGAATAGGCTTCGTCGAGGACCCCGTCTCCATTTGTGTCCAAAGCCCTAAAACCTTCCCAGAAATTACCGATTAACCCATCATCAAAGGCGTTTCCGCCTGCGGAATAGGCGTGCACGTGGTTTCCCAAGAAAGCATTTTGGGCCACAAGGTTTCCCACGCTTTCCAGCTCCAAAAGGACTCCCAGGCCGCATTTTTGGATGCGCGAGCCCGTGAGGGTGGAGCGGGTTGTACCTTGGAGCCAGACCCCTACCTCGGCTTTTTCCACCTCGATTTCGGTGAGGGTAATCCCTTCGGAGAACATGAGGCGGATGCCGTTTTGGCATTCACTGACGCGCGTTTTTCTTATGGTGATTGTTCTTCCCCCGCCGATGAGGATGCCCGCGGCCGAGCCGCGGACAACTACGTTTTCGATGGTGACGTACTGAGCATTCAGGATACGAATGGCTGCCACCGATGCCCCGTAAACTTCGAGGTCTCGCAGGATCAAAGGGCGGGAAAGGTTGGCCACGAGAATTCCAAATGGTTCGCCGGCGGCATCGATACGCATTTTCTCGAGGACAAACGGCGCATCCACGGTCCCGAAACCATGGGCGATCCCGTAAAGGTCGGCCTCGGAATAAATGAGAATCGGCCCGCGAGTAGGGACCTCTGCCCACCCTATTGCGGCAAATATCAAAACCAACGCCCAGACCAATCCGCGCATTTCCATCACCTCAGGCGTGAGGCTACAAAAAAGGAGTCTTTTGGGCCATGGCCAATGTCCTTTGCTAAGGTAATATAGGCTACTTTGAAGGAGAAGAGGGCATGGACATCGTGGAGGCCTTGGTGGAAGTTCCCAAAGGGAGCCGTAATAAGTACGAGTTCGACAAGAGTATTCAGCGCATCAGGTTAGATCGCGTGCTCTACTCGCCTCTGCACTATCCTGCGGACTATGGGTTCATTCTGAATACTTTGGCCGAAGATGGCGATCCTTTAGATGTTCTCATCGTTACTTATGAGCCCACTTTTCCCGGGTGTATTGTGCCCATCCGTCCGGTAGGGGTGTTGGACATGCAAGACGAACACGGTCGTGATCAGAAAATTCTCGCTGTCCCCGTGGTGGATCCCCGCTTTGAGGAAGTGCAGGATCTTTCAGGGCTTCCTCGGCATCTCCTCCTTGAGATCGAGCATTTCTTCGCGGTTTACAAAACTTTGGAGAAAAAGCCCACGGAAATCCTTGGTTGGTACGGAAGCGAAGAGGCTTGGCGGCTGATTCGCCAAGCTCAACTGCGCTATGCTCAGGCGAGGGGGCCCGCGCGTGGTCAGACGGGCCCAAGCTAGGTAACGCAAGTCCTCTTCTTCGCGCCCGGCCTTCCTTGGGCGGCTTCCAAAGAGGCCCATACCCTTGGGTCAAGGAAGCCGAAGCAAGGGGGCGATGGAAAGATGCGCAAGGTACTTTTGGTGCTAGCGGCATTGGGCATGGTTTCCTTTTGGGGCTTAACCCCTGGCCTTGCCGATGCGGGCCTGCCCGGTGGGAGCTTTATTGATGTGCCCAGGAATCATCCCGCTTACTCCGCGGTGCAGGACCTCCTTTCGCGGGGAATCCTTATTCCCACCGCCGGGGGTCAGTTTATGGGCGACCAGCCCCTTTTGCGCTACGATGCGGCAATTTGGCTCCATCGGGCGATAACGAATATCGAGGGAAAAATTTCCGGAACGGACGTAACTCCGCGGCTCACCACTCTCGAAAACCAGGTTAGAAGCCTCTCCTCAGACCTCAATCGGCTGAGTTCGGATCTTTCCACCCTTTCCGCACGGGTTAATGCCCTGCAGCAAAGCCTCAGCCAGGGTGGAGATGTGGCGCAAAAGGCGCAGCTTGGGGTAGTGCTTGGCCTCACCGGGGTCATCCTGGGCCTTGCTGCCTTGGCTTGGCTTATCTTCTTCTGATTGGGGCAAGCCCCGTAAACGCACTCTCTTCCTTTTTGGGGAAGGGAGTTTTATTCGCGCGAGGGAGGGTGCGTGCGAATTGGTAAGGTCTCGCGGCAGCGCGGACATACGTTTCCCTGGAGATATGAAGCGACCAGCGTGACCCCTTCGCGTTCCAGAAGCAGAGCACGGCAAGCCGGGCAGTAGGTATGCTGCCCAGGATGACCCGGCACGTTGCCGATATACACGAAGCGTAAGCCCGCTTCCTCGCCGATTTTTTGCGCGCGCTCCAGCGTAGAGATAGGCGTGGGCGGTGCGCGAAATCGGTAGGCGGGAAAGTAACGCGTCACATGCCAAGGGGTGTGGGGCCCAAGTTCGTCGACGATGCGCTCCGCGAGATAACGAAGGGCTTCATCTTTATCGTTGACCCCCGGAATTACCAAGGTGGTCACTTCTACATGCACCCCTTTTTCTTTGAGGCGGCGAGTGTTTTGGATGACGATCTCTAAATCCGCTTGGCAAAAGGTGCGGACCGCATCGGGCCCTCCTTTCCAATCCACATTTGCCCCATCGAGACCAGCAGCTAGGAGAACCTCCAAGGCCTCTTCGCTCATATAGCCGTTGGTGACGAAATTTGTGTGGAGTCCGGCGCGGTGCGCCAAAGGAAAGAGTTCCATGGCCCATTCCAAAAGGAGGGTCGGCTCGTTGAAACTCAGGGAAACGCCTTGACAGCGGTTTTCCTTGGCCAAACTCACGAGTTCTTCGGGCGTCATAAACCCGTGTCCCTCCGACACATTCGGAAACTTTTTCGAGATTTCCCAGTTTTGGCACCAGGGGCAGGGGAAATTACAGGACCAGGTCCCGCAGGTGAGCGCAGTGTCCCCCGGGAAAAGATGATAAAAGGGCTTCTTCTCCATGGGGTTTGGGGAAATCGCGGAGAGGAGCCCGTAAACGAGGGTGAAAATCCTCCCCCCGCGGTTTTCCCGTGTGCCACAAAAGCCGCGTTGCCCAGGGACAAGAACGCAGCGCCGTGCACACGTCAAACATCGAGCTTTTCCTCCGGGAAGCCTTTCCTGGAGGAGGGCCTCGCGGACCCAGGGCTCCATAAATCCTCCCGGGGATAGATTACCCTGCCGGCCTCGATGCGGGCGAATCGCGGAAGTTCGTGTTCCACAACTTTGCCGAAATCCAAAATGTGGAGGACGCTGTGGCCCTGGGCCAAAAGCCAATCGGAAAGGAGGCGGCGATGGCAGCGCCACCAAAGCCTCTCCGCACATAACACCGCCGTTTTCTTTTCGCTTGCAAGCCTAAGAAGCCTTTCCGCTCCGTTTTGAAATTCTTCAGTGAGCATGTGATCCGCAAAGTTGCGGAAACCGGGGCTATCCCAGGCCGTGTTGGGCGAAGCCTTTCCTAATCCTTTTTTGCGGTACCCGCCGAGCTCCTTTCCCAGCCACACATAACCGATGCCCTCTTTCTCCAAAGCGCCTTTCAAGTTTTCCTGGGAAAAGTGGGGATAGCGGCGCGAGGAAGGGAACGCGCGAATATCGGCCACAACCTCGATTCCGTAGGCCCGAAGGAGGTGGAGAAACTCCGGCCAAGGCCGATTGGAGTGTCCCAGGGTAAAGATCTCCACGGCCAGACCTTAACCTTTTGGTTGGCAAAGTGCAGGGAAAGGAGTAGGATTGAGAAGGGCGGAGCGTAGCGCAGCCTGGCAGCGCGCTGGCATGGGGGGCCAGAGGTCACCGGTTCAAATCCGGTCGCTCCGACCAGCTACTTCCTAGGTAGAGCGAACTCCTCCAAAACCCCAAGCTCGGGGATGATTTCGCTAGCGCGGAGCTTGGCCACTTTCATAACCCGAACCGTGAGCCCGTCTTCGTCCGCCCTCACCACCACGTAAAAATAGTGCTCGTCATCTCCGAAGACCGAGCCCTCCAAGCGGGCGGGCGAGAGGGGGTAGAGATTGGCGCCGCCTCCACCTACAACAAGATAAGTTACACCATCCCGCACGATCCGCTCGTAGTTGTGGGCGTGTCCGTTGAACACAAGATCCACGCCAAGCTCAGCGAATACCGGATGCCAAAGCTTCTGCAGGCCTTCGGCTCCGGGTCCGTAGTGAACATCCGAAGAGAACACGGGGTGGTGAAAGATCACCACTTTGTAAGGTTCTTGTCCAGAAAGGTTTTTGCGGATCCATTCCAATTGTTCGAGATAATCCCGGGGGGTTTTGGCATTGGAATCGAGCCCTACAATGACGAGGTCCCCCCAGTGGAAGGCCCACCAACGCTTCCCAAGGCGGCCACCCCCGGGCGGCAAGGAGAAATGCTGGTAATAGCTGAGACTATCCCGTTCGTGATTTCCTAGAACGGGAATAAGCGGGGCCCACCGGAGCACCGGATCCAGAGACGTGAAAAAGAAGCGCCAATGCTCGGGAATGGGCGTTTCCACAAGGTCGCCACCGTGCAAAACGAAGTGGAACGCTACTCCATCGCAGGCCATGGCCTCTGCCACCATTTGCACCCGGTTCACTCCCGTCCATTGCCACTGCGTGTCGGAAATCACCGCAAAGGTTACGGGTTCACCGGGTTCCGGCGCCGTGCGAAAAGTGCCGATGGGCGTCTCTTCACCGGTTGGAAAGACAAGCTTGTACACATACCACGTGCTCGGCTCGAGGTTTCCGAGTTTCACGTGCACGATCTCCTGCTCACCGGAGGTCTGCGGAGCATGCGAAAAGGAAAACGGAAGCTCACCCGTCATCCAGTATAGGGAGAGAGGCCCGTAACGGATGGTCGCGGCTGTGGGTGGGGAGGAAAACCAGCTTACGGTGATGCTCGTACGATCCGGCGCTCCTGTCCAAGGACCATAAACAAGAGGCGAACTTAACGTCGTGGTTCCCAAAAGAAGAACACCTAAAAAGCAAATAAAAACGCGCCTCATTTCTCCTCCTCAAGGACTTGGATCTGCTCGGGGAAGAGAACGACAATGCGGGGGCCGCCGGAGAGGCTGTCCCACTGGAGTTCGCCCGTTACCGCGACTTTCTTTCCGGTAAGGTTAGCGTCCAATAGGGGTTGCCACCAGACTTGAGTACACGAACTGGGCTGGAGGATGGCGCGAAAGCCGTAGCGGCTTTGCGCTGCCCAAAGGGACCAGCCTTCCTTCCCTTCCCCCACCCGCGAGACCTCAAACACAATGGTCACCACCTCCAAAACATAGCGCACTGGATCGCTCTCCACTTCCCACAGAGAAAGGGGTTCAGGATATTTGCCCCAAAGGTTTTTCTTCTCCCGTTGAGCAGAGGCCAGAGCTTCCAAAAAGCGGCAGTAATACTTTTCCCGGTCAGGGAAATAAACGAGAAGGCGGGCTAAGCCTTCTTTCAACAAAGCCTCGTTGACCATGAGGAAACCTTCCGGCGTTTCCACCCAAAGGTAGGCCAAAAGGCGGCTATGGGTATCCCGAAATTCCCAGGGGCTCAATTCCACATAGACTGTTTTTCCCATGGTCAGCTTACGGAAATAGGCGGTAGCCTCTTCGGAGAAGGGCTCGCCGATTTCAGGGGTGTTGACGCCCAAAAGGCGCACGGTTTCGTAGGTAAAAATCCCGGCGGGAGGTGTGCCCAGGATCCTTATTTGGGCGGTATCCCCGTCCATCCACCGCACGACGCGAGCAGGAAAGGTTCCCTCGGGCTGGGCCAAAGCGGGGATAACAAAAAACGCGAAAGCTAGAAACAAAGCTCCTCTTTTCATGACCGCCTCCTACCGTTCATAGTGTACGCGGCGCTGCACCACGGTGAGCTGGAAAAGGGAGAGAAGGAAAATGATGGCGAAAAGAATTACGGAGGCCGCGGAGGCAAGCCCGTAATGTCCGGAGTCAAAGGCCTTGGTGAAAACATAGTAAACGATGGTGAGGCCGGACTTCTGGGGACCAGGCCCCTGAAGCAAGATCAGGACCTCCTCGAAGATTTTGAATGCGCCGATCATGGAAATGATGAAAACGAAGAAGATCTGCGGGGTAAGCAAAGGCAAGGTAATGCGCCGCCATACCTGAAAGCCGCTTGCGCCATCTACTCGCGCCGCTTCGTAATACTCTCGGTCAATTCCCTGCATTCCAGCAAGGAGGATAAGGGCTTGGTATCCCAAAAACCGCCAAACGTTCATGATGATGAGCGCAGGAAGGACAAGGCGTGCATCGTTAAGCCAATCCAATAAGGCTATCTTTGCGCCAAAGAGCCCTGCGACCGAGGAAAGAACGTAATTCAAAAGGCCGAAATTTTTGTCGTAAATCCACTGCCAAACCATGGTGATCGCCACCACGGGGGTGATATACGGCAAAAAGTTCACGAGGCGGAAAATAGGGCGGCCAAATACTGCTTGATTCAAAAGCGTAGCGATGAGAAGGGCCAAAAAGAGAGTGGTGGGAACGCTTACGCCCACATAAATTGCCGTGTTCTTCAGGGCTTTTGCAAAGTCTGGGTCCGAAAGAACTTGGCGGAAATTACCCCAGCCTACAGGAGTAAGGGCCCACTGGGTTTTCGCCTGGTAAACGTTGATGACCTCGCCCTCCTTGACCACGATGTATTCTTGATTTGTCTGCTCCTCTTTGATGACCCAGCGGTCTGTCTGCCGAAGGCGTACCCATAGATCCGTTCCGGCTCCGCGTTTCTCCAGGGCGGAGGCGAGTTCCTCGGGAATGCGGCCGCGCCGCAAAAGGGAAATCCAAGAATCAATGTCCTCATCCCGCGTATAGACAACCGGGCCGGGAACAGTACGGGTGCGAATGTCATAAGCACTGTAAACGAAGGCGTTGATAAACGGGTAAAACGTGAAAAGGCCTAGAATCAAAAGGGTTGGGAAAAGATAAACGTAGGCCTCAAAGGTTTCAGTCCAAAATTTCTTGCTTTTAAGGTGGCGAGGTATGCTCATGTTGAAAAAAGCGGGGGAGGAAAAAACCTCCCCCGCCTTTCCCTCCTTTACTCGGTGATAATGCTTTCTATCTCCGCGGCCAAGGCGTCGAGGATGTTCTTCGGCGTGTCCTGCCCTTTGAGGAGAAGCTCCCAGTAGGTGATAAGGACGTTGCGGATGTCCATGTACTTGGGGTGGAGAAGCTGACCAAAACCGCCAGCAAGGAGCTGGTCCGTCATCACCTTTTGCTCGGGTTTCTGGGCAATGTACTCTTGCCACGCTTTCCCGAAGATCGCCGTCCTCGTTACCGGGAGGTACCCGGTTTTCTGGGCCCAATAGACGATGTTGTCTTCACGGAGGAGGAACTCGATGAGCTTGGCCGCTGCTTCGATTTGCGCCTTGGTCTGGTTGACGCCGAAAATGGCGAGGTTTGTGCCCTGGATCATGGAAGCGCAGTTCTTGTAGCAGGGAACAGGTGCCACGGCCAAAGGCACTCCTGCGACCTTTGCCGCGTTCATGTTGTACGGATAGCCTGCGGAGGTATCAATCCACATTCCAATCGTTAGCCCTTTCTGTATCGCATCGGAGATATAGGCGCCTTGAATGAGCGCGTATTTTGCTAATCGGGCAGCGAACTCAGCTGCCTCCAGCCCGGCCTCATTGTTGATGGTTACTTCTTTCCAATCCTCAGAGAGGATGGAGCCGCCGGCCTGGGTGAGGAAGGTGAGGAAGATCTCGGGGTTCGGGGGCCGGAAAGCCGTGCCGTAAATGCCCTTCTCCTCATCCTTGCCAATTTGGGCCACCATTTCCTCGAACTCCGCCCAGGTCTTGGGCGGGTTGGGGATGAGATCCGGCCGATAGTAGAGGACCAGGATGGACTTGTTGAACGGAACAGTCACGACCCGGCCGTCGAAGATCTGGCTGAACTGCGGAAGGATATCGGAAAGAACCTCTTCAGAGACGAAAAGATCGAGGTCCACCAAAGCATCCAACCACTGTGTGGTCCAGTTTTCATATTGTTGCGCAATGGTTGGGGGCTGTCCGGCTGCCACAGCGGCGGTCAATTTCTGCTGAAGTGCACTGTAGCCTCCCTGGTAGACAAGATCTACAACGATCCCGGGGTTTTCCTCTTGGAATTTCTGGATGAGGTAGGTCAGGGCCTCGCCATGGGCACCGGACATGGCATGCCAGAAACTGATCGTCACCTGGCCAAAGGCCAAAACCCCGAAGACCAAAACTGCCAATAACCCTAAGCGTTTCATCCTACCACCTCCTTGTTAGATTTGAGTCCAAGCCACTTTTAACCTGCGCCCAGAAGTTTTTTCCCTTTTCTCACCCCCTTTTTAGCGCAAGCCCGTGCGGGCTACGCCTTGGATAAACTGTTTTTGAGCAACGAGGAAGAGGATAAGCACCGGAACAATGGCCATGGTGGCCGCGGCCATGAGGCGAGGGTAGTCCGTGCCGATGTCCATCATAAAGTATCGCAACCCAACGGGAACAGTTCTGAGATGGACTTTGTCTGTCATAATGATAACCCACAAGAAGGCATTCCATGACCCCACGAACTTGAAGAGAGCGACGGTGGCGATGCCCGGGCGCACCTGCGGAACAGCGATCTGCAAGATGTAGCGCACACGCGAGCATCCGTCGAGCCTGGCGGAGTCCCAAAACTCGTCGGGAATGGTGCGGAAGAATTGACGCAGAAGGAAAATGCCAAACACGGAAACTGTCCAGGGAATGATTAGCGCCCAGTACGTGTTGTACCAGCCTAATCTGTTGATGAGCACAAAGCTCGGAACAAGAAGCATCTGGCCTGGGATCATTAGGGTCCCCAAAAGGAGGTTAAAAAGGACACTTTTCCCGAAGAAGTTCATCTTGGCGAAGGTGTAGGCCGCAAAGATCGTGGTGATCACCTCCCCAATCGTTGTCGTGATGGCGATCAAGAAAGAGTTGAAAAAGTAGCGGCCAAAGGGGGCGGCATTCCAGGCAGAAGGATAATTTTCCCAGTGTACAGGATTAGGAATCCACACAGGCGGGATGCGCAAAGCTTGATAAATGTCCTTTAGAGAAGTGGTCACCATCCAGAAAAAGGGCATGGCCATGACAACCACCGTGAAAAGAAGAGCGAGGTACACAAAAGAGAGCCACAGGAACCGACGAACTCTATACACCATTGGACTTCGCCCGGAAACCATGGAGTGCCATACTTTAGCACGGGTGCCAAAAGAGAACAAGCTTTTGGGGGTCTGCGAAAGAAGCGCTACAATGGCGAAGTATGGCGGGAAGGCTTGAAGTCATTACTGGACCTATGTTTGCCGGGAAAACCGAGGAACTCCTGCGCCGGGTGGAGCGCGCCCGCATTGCCAAAAAGAACGTCCTTCTTTTCAAGCCGGAAATCGATGTGCGCTACGCCAAAGAGGCGGTGGTCACCCACAACGGCCGGAGCCTTCCTTGCCTTCTCCTTCCCATAACCGTTTCCTGGTCGGGGTTTTTGGAGGTCGTCCCGGAGGCGCTCCTTAGGAATACGGAGGTTTTCGCTTTTGACGAGGCCCACTTTTTTGGCGCGGAGTTTCCCCGTCTCTGCGAGTCCTTGGTGGCCCAAGGGAAAAGGGTCATCGTGGCTGGTTTAGACTTGAATTTCCGGGGTGAGCCCTTCGGGCCCATGCCCATTCTTTTGGCGTTGGCCGATGAGGTGGTGAAGCTTTCCGCCGTGTGCACAGTCTGTGGGGCTCCCGCCACGCGCTCCCAGCGCCTAGTGGATGGCAAGCCTGCCACCGCCGGCCCGGAGATCCTCCTCGGCGGCCTGGAATCCTACGAGCCCCGCTGCCGCGACCACTTCCTTGCGCCGTGAGTTCCATCCCTGCCCTTGCCCTTCAAGGGGTAACCGCGGGATACATGACGCCGCGGGGGAAGTTTCTTGTCTTGGACGGGGTTTCTTTCACCGTTCAAAATGGAGAATGGATCAGCGTAGTGGGGCCTTCAGGTTGTGGAAAGACCACGCTTTTACGTGTTTGCGCGGGACTTCTTCCTCCTTGGTCTGGAACCGTACAGGTTTTCGGAAGTTCACCTCGGGGAAAGACTTCGTATATGCCCCAAGGCGATTCCCTGCTTCCTTGGCGCACCGCCTTGGGGAACATCCTTGCTGCCTTGGAGGTGGATGGCCGGCCTAGGCCTGAGGCCGTAAGCAAAGCGAGAGACTGTCTAGCTCAGTTTGGTCTGGGTGGGTTTGAAAAGAGCTATCCCTTCGAGCTTTCTGGTGGGATGCGCCAGCGGGTCGCTCTTCTTCGGGCGTTTTTGGCGCAAAGGGAGCTTCTTCTTTTGGATGAGCCCCTCGGAGCTCTGGATGCCTTAACCCGTGCGGAGCTTCAGGATTGGCTTTTCTCCGTTTGGCAAAGCTTAAGGAAAACCGTTGTGCTTGTTACCCACGATGTGGAGGAGGCGCTTCTTCTTTCCGATCGAGTCCTCGTGCTTTCGGCACGGCCTGCAAAAGTAATCGCAGAATTCTCGGTGTCCTCGCCACGACCACGGGTCCGGACCGATCCCTGGATCCAGGGTCTGCGAGAAGAGATCATGCGAAGCTTGCAAAAAGCCAAGGGCTATGAAAAGGTTTTTTGACCGAGTCCTGACGATTTTCGTGGTGGTCCTTGTCCTTGGGCTTTGGGAAGGAGGTGTGCGCCTTTTTCGCCTTCCACCCTATGTTCTTCCCACCCCAAGCTACGTCCTCCTCACGTTTGGCCGCGATTTTTGGCTTCTTCTTTATCATGCGGAGGTCACGGTGTTGGAAGTAGCCCTCGGCCTGGGGATTGGCGCCCTAGTGGGGATCATCGTGGCTGTCCTGGCTTTTTACGTTGCGCCTATGGGCCAGGCTCTAAAACCGTTTCTTGTGGGCTCCCAAGTGATCCCTGTGTTCGCTGTGGCTCCCCTTTTGGTGCTTTGGTTTGGTTTTGGAATATGGCCGAAGGTGGCGGTGGCGGCAATGATCGTATTCTTCCCGGTGGCCGTGAATCTTCTTGATGGCCTGCGCTCTCTTGGTCCCGAGCTGGTGGAGGTCTTCCAGGCCTTGGGAGCACCTGAGCGCAAAATTTTCCGCATCGTGAGGGCTCCTGCAGCTCTGCCCTTCCTCCTTTCCGGACTCCGTGTGGGCGCGACCTTGGCTTTGGTGGGGGCTACGGTGGGCGAATGGGTAGGAGCTAGCCGAGGCCTCGGCTATCTCATGGTTCAAGCCAATGCCCGCCTTCGTTTGGATCGGGTTTTCGCGGCGATCCTCTTTCTCACTCTCTTGGGTTTGGGCCTCTTCTGGTTCCTGGGCCTCCTTGAACGCCTCCTTTTGCCCCGCCGGTACAATTTAGGGCCATGAGGTGGATCTCCGTAGTTCTTGCATTTGGCGTTGTCGGTTTAAGTGCAGGCCCTGTTCAGATCATCCTGGACTTTTATCCTAACCCCAACCACGTCCCACTTTACGTGGCCCAAGAACTCGGCTTTTTCGCCGCCGAAGGGGTAGAGGTGGAAATCCTCGTGCCTTCCGATCCCAGCGCCCCCGCCAAACTCGTGGCCACAAAAACCGTGGAAATAGGGCTCACTCCCCAGATGAACTTTTTCATCGCCCGCGACGAGGGCCTCCCCTTGGTGGCTATCGGCGCGCTCATCGATGGCGCCCTGGGAGGCCTCCTCAGCCTCCGCGAATATGGAGTTAACGAGCTTCAAGATCTCAAGGGGCGGCGCATCGGGTATTCCCTGGAGCCGCTGGAGCCCATCCTTTGGCGCACCATGATGGCTGCGGTGCGGGTTGGTCCCGAAGAGTTCGAACTGATATATACTGGCATGAGCACTGTTCCTGCCCTTCTCACAGGAGCTGTTGATGCCATCGGCGCTTTTCGCAATTACGAGCTTTTGGCGGTCGAGCTTTTAGGCTATCACCCTATTTTCTTCCCCCAGGAGGATTACGGCGTGCCTAACACGTACGAACTTTTGTTCGTTACCCATCCTGATTACCTTAGGGACAAAGAAAAGGAGCTCAAGGCTTTCCTGCGGGCGGTAGCCAAAGGCATAGAATTTGCCCGTGCAAACCCCGAGGAGGCTTTTGCCATATTTGTGCGCGTTTTTCCGGAATTGGACGACGAGCTCAATCGGCGGAGCTTCGCAGTTACCCTGCCCCTTTACGCTGTCGGGGTGCGCCATGACGACCACGAACGCTGGGAAAGAATGCAAAGCTTCCTTTTAGCGACCGGTATGATTCAGAGTGCTCTGCCGCTTTCGGAGCTCTACACCCTCGCTTTGCTCCCTTAGGCTCGTTTTTTCTTCCTCTTTGGGGTACGCTTTTGAGGAAAAGTTGGAAAAAAGGAGGCGGACTTGCGCATTGTTTTCGTCCTTTTGGTATTGGGCGTGTCCTTCTTTGGCATTGCTGGGCCGCAACTTGCGGGTCGCGTAGAAAGGGTGGTCGCTGGTAACACCATCTCCGTGCGGATTGAAGCCGTTCTCGCTCCACTGTCGGGCTTCTTCCCGGGAACCGTTATCCAAGCGAGGTACGTTGGTGTGAGCTTTTCGGAAGCGGAGGCGGAAAACGCCTACGCTTTGAACTCCCTTCTTGTGGGCGGAAAACAAGTGTTCTTGGAGGTGGAGGAAAAGGCCGGGGCGGAGGACGGTTCCGTTCTCGCTTACGTCTTTCTGGATCGTGAGGGCTGGCTTATGGTTAACGCCATCCTCGTGGCGACGCCTGTTTTCTCCTTCGTTCCTACCCCCGGAGCGAACCGCTATGACCATCTCCTGAAATACTTTGACAATCCTCCTTCTCCGCCTAGTTTGGTCTGTTCTGTGCTTTATTCGTGGAACGAGGCGGGGCGCCATGTGGGCGAGAGGGCCTGCGTGGAGGGACCGGTCGCCAGCGTGGGAACGAGCCGGGGTGGCGACGTTTTCCTCAACCTTGGAAAACCCTATCCGGACCCCAACCGTTTCACGCTCTTCATTCCTGCGCGGCACGTGGGAAAGTTCGAGGTTGTGTTTGGTCCACGCTTTTGGACCAATCTTTTGGGGCGCACTGTGCTGGCCCAAGGCGAAATCCGACTTTATCAGGGGGTCCCGGAGATTGAGCTGTCCGATCCCTCGAACCTCTCTATCCCTTGAGGAGTTCCAAGAGGATCTGGGCCAGGCGTTTGGGATCCGCTCGTCCCTGGGATCTCTTCATCGCCTGGCCCACTAAAAACCCGAGGGCTTGGTTCTTTCCCGCGCGGAAGTCCGCTACCGCCTGGGGATTGCTTTCCACGACTTCCTTGGCAATGGTCCAAAGGGCTTCCTCATCGCGAACTACCGTAGCTTCTGCGGATTGTATGAGGTCGGGAATGCGCCCCTCTCCTTTAGCTGCCAGTTCCAAAAATTCCTTGGCCTTCGGGCGGGGTAGGACCCCTTCCTCCACCTTTTGGATGAGCAAAATGAGCTCCTGCGCTGGAATAGGCGGTTCTTCATCGGTCCAATAGGGCCAGAGCTCGGAAAGGACCCAGCCCACTGCGGCTTTCGGGTTGGGGACGGCCTTGGCGACCTCCTCAAAATAGTCTGCCCTTGCGGGGTCAGAAAGAAGGGCCTCCGCCTCCCGCTCGGGGACACCGTATTCCCGCTGCCACCTCGCTGCCCGCTCCCAGGGAAGCTCGGGCATTTCCGCCCGCACCTGTTCCAACCATTCCGGAGAAACAACCAAGGGAACCAAGTCTGGATCGGGAAAATATCGGTAGTCGTGGGCTTCTTCTTTGGTGCGCTGGATCATAAGTTCATTCCGGCTTTCATCCCATCCGAACGTTACCTGATGTACCGCCTCTCCCCGGATTAGCCTCTCCTTTTGGTAATCCAAGGCGGCCGTTAAAGCCCGCTCCACCGCGCGAAAAGAGTTTAGGTTTTTGATCTCCGTTTTCGTTCCGAGTTTTCCTTCCAGGGCGAGGGAGACATTGGCGTCGCAGCGGAGCTCGCCCTTTTCCATATCCGCGTTGGAGACCCGCAGGTGCCGCAAAAGGGTTCTCAGCGCGCGGAGAAATTCCCGCGCCTCCCGAGGTGAACGCAAATCCGGTTCGGTCACGATTTCCACGAGCGGAACCCCGCAGCGGTTGAAGTCGATGAGGGTCCCCGCTTCGGTATGGATAAGCTTTCCCGCATCCTCCTCGATATGGAGTTCCCGAATGCGTACGGTGCGAAGTTCCCCATCCACCTTAAAGGTCAGGCTTCCTCCCCACGCCAGAGGCGCATCTCTCTGGGTAATCTGGTAGCCTTTGGGGAGGTCCGGGTAGAAGTAGTTTTTGCGGTCAAACTGGGAGACGCGCTGGACTTGTGCGCCCAGAGCTAACGCCACACGCAAAGCTAATTCCACTGCCTTTTTGTTTAAAACCGGAAGGGCACCAGGTAAACCCAGGCACACCGGACACGTGAGGGAATTGGGAGGGGCAGCAAAGTAATCCGCTCGGCACGCGCAAAAGAGCTTGGTGCGGGTGAGAAGCTGCACATGGATCTCAAGCCCAATAACCGGTTCCATCGCCCGAGTATACCGGGTTGAGGATAATCAGACCTTTTGGTAGGATTTTCTTGCCATGTCCGTTCTGGAAGTTTGTGACCTTCACGTTCAAGTTGGGGACAAGCTCATCCTCAGGGGCGTGGATTTGCGCTTGGAAAAAGGGAAAATCCATGCCCTCATGGGCCCAAACGGCTCGGGAAAGAGCACCTTGGCGTTGGCCCTGGCCGGACACCCTGAGTACCGGATCATCCAGGGAGAGGTTTTTCTCGATGGGCAAGATCTTTTGCCCCTTCCCCCCCATGAGCGGGCCAAAGCCGGCCTATTCGTGGCCTTTCAATATCCGCCGGAAGTAGAAGGCGTAAAACTTCGGGAGTTTTTGCGATTGGCGTGCGCTGCGCGGGGCCACGGTTTCTGCGAGTTTCAAAAGCATTTTCCCCAGGCCCTCTCTCGTTTGCGCCTTGAGGATTTTCGCGATCGCGAACTCAACGTGGGTTTTTCCGGTGGAGAAAAGAAGAGGGCGGAACTCCTTCAGCTTTATCTTCTGCGGCCAAAAGTGGCCCTCCTGGACGAGCCGGATTCCGGAGTGGATGTAGATGCCCTGCGCCTCATCGCTGAGGTGATTGCGGAAATGGCTGCCTCCGGCACCGCTGTGCTTCTCATCTCCCATTACCCAAGGCTTTTGGATCTCCTTCCCGTGGAAAAGGTGTATGTGCTCTTCGACGGCAGGATCACGGAAGAAGGCGGGCCCGAGCTAGCCCAACGCATCGAGGAAAAGGGTTTCGAGGTGGTGCGAAGATGAAGAGGCTGACTTCCGCACGCCTGGATCGGGAATTTGTGGAGGCCCTCTCCTACGAGAAGGGTGAGCCGGCTTGGATGCGCGCCCACCGGCTCCGCTGTCTTTCCGTTTTCGAGAAACTCCCCATGCCCAAATTCGGGCCAGATCTTTCCGAGCTGGACTTGGGCGACCTCACCTACTATGCCCGGCCGGTGGAGCCGGTGAGCCGGTGGGAGGACCTGCCGGAAGAGCTCAAAAAGACCTTCCAGGCTTTGGGGTTGCCCGAGGCCGAGCAGAAGGCCTTGGCTGGAGTGGGTGCCCAAGTGGATTCCGAAGAGGTCTATCGCTCCCTTTTGGAAAACTTGCGCCAAAAGGGCGTGATCTTTACGAGCATGGAGCGGGCGGTGCGGGAATACCCGTGGATTCAGGAATACTTCATGAAGGTGATTCCGCCGGAGGACAACAAATTCGCCGCCCTGCACGGTGCAGTATGGAGCGGCGGCACCTTCATTTGGGTTCCCGAAGGGGTGGAGGTGGAAATACCTTTGCAGGCCTATTACCGGATCCAAACGGAGGGAGTGGGCCAGTTCGAGCACACCCTCATCATTGCTGAGCCCGGAAGCTCCCTTCACTACATCGAGGGCTGCTCCGCCCCCCGCTATAGCCGGATGAGCCTCCATTCCGGGATGGTGGAGATCATCGCTAAAGAGGGGGCGCGGGTGCGGTTCACCACCATCCAAAACTGGTCCAAAAACGTGTACAACCTCAACAACAAGCGGGCCTGGGCCTACGCCGGCGCCAGCGTGGATTGGGTTTCTGGCTCTTTGGGGAGCAAAGTGACCATGCTTTACCCCACCACCGTTCTTCTGGGAAAGGGCGCGCGAACCGAAAACCTTTCCTTTACCTTCGCTCAAGAAGGGATGTGGTTGGACACCGGCGCGCGGGCAATTCATCGGGCTCCGGATACCTCAGCCCGCCTGGTCTCGCGCTCGGTGGTCCAGGGCCGGGCGGTGTCTGTTTTCCGGGGAACGGTTTACGTTTCTCCGGAGGCCAAAGGGGCGAAAGCCCACGTGGAGTGCTCTACCCTCCTTCTTTCTCCGGAGGCCAAGACAGAAACCATTCCTGTTCTGCGCGCGGAAAATGATGAGGTGGAGCTTGGGCACGAGGCCACAGTGGGCCGCGTTTCCCAGGAGCAGCTTTTCTACCTCATGTCCCGGGGGTTGGATGAGTCCCAGGCCCTGAGCCTCCTGGTGAACGGCTTTGTTTCCCCCATTCTCAAGGAGATCCCTCTGGAATACGCGGTGGAGTTGCGGAGGCTCTTGGAAATGAGTTTTGAGGGGGCCACAGGATGATCAACGTGCACCAGGTTCGCCAGGATTTTCCGATCTTCCATCGAGGGGATCCTCATCCTCTGGTCTATCTTGATTCCGCAGCGACAAGCCAAAAGCCCATCCAGGTAATTGAGGCCGAAGCCCGTTTTTATCGCGAATGGAACGCTAATGTGCGGCGGGGAATCTATCACCTTGCCTACGAGGCCACCCAACGGTATGAGGAGGCCCGGGCCAGGCTCGCGGAGTTTATCGGAGCAAAACCCGACGAAGTCATCTTCACTCGGGGAACGACGGAAGCCCTGAACCTTGCGGCCTTTTGCCTCGGGGAAACCCGCATCCAGCGTGGCGACCGCATTTTGGTTACAGAAATGGAGCATCACGCGAACCTCCTTCCCTGGCAACTCCTGGCTCAGAGGAAGGGCGCGGAACTTTTGGCGGTGGGCATCGATTCCCAGGGCCGGCTGGATCTTGAGGATTTTCGCGAAAAACTTAACGCCAAAACGAAGGTGGTGGCGCTGGCCCACGTTTCCAATGTGTTGGGAACGATAAACCCCGTGGCCGAGGTTGCCGAAGTCGCGCACAAGGTGGGGGCCGTGGTTGTGGTGGATGCCGCGCAATCCGTTCCCCATATGCCAGTGAAAGTGGCCGATCTTGGTTGCGATATCCTGGCGTTCTCCGGCCACAAGATGCTCGGACCCCCAGGGATTGGGGCCCTGTGGGGCAAAAC